>Ga0116141_10001596_pt1 | contig 19470 bp, 16 predicted proteins | sample AD_UKC097_MetaG_FD_89744 | JGI IMG/M metagenome (GOLD analysis project Ga0116141, IMG submission 89744) | Active sludge microbial communities of municipal wastewater-treating anaerobic digesters from USA - AD_UKC097_MetaG | ecosystem: Engineered > Bioreactor > Anaerobic > Digestate | place: USA...
GTCCCGGAAAGGACGGGATTTTCAGATTCGCGATCCCTTCGATCAGGTACACAACAGAGTATTTTGCGCAGATAGAGGATGCAAAAAGCCTCGTTTACAGGATAACCGTCACAGATAAACCGCTGATCCGAACATTCAGACTGGCGATCACACCACCCGCGTACACCGGTGAACGGGCAACGGAACAGACCGATAACGGTAACATTTCCGCGATAAAGGGAACCATGATCGCCGTTTCTCTCGAATCAAACAAGGATCTTTCCGCCGCGAGTCTTGAATTCATGGAGGGGATGAGTGTACCGCTTGAGGTTAGCGGAACATCCGCATCGGGAAGTTTCAGGATCTCAGGCGACAACGAATATTACATCAAACTTACCGACACCAAAGGTTACAGCAACACTTCACCCGTAAAGTACACCATCAGGGCCTCTTTCGATGCACCCCCCGATATTACGATGGTCAGTCCCGACTCGAACACAGCACTTCCTCGCAGTCAGAGGCAGGACCTCTCACTCCTGATCTCCGATGATTTCGGTTTCAGCGGGCTTAACCTCCACTACAGAATTTCAAAGAGCAAGGACAAGGCGACAATTCAGCAGGAATTTACACCGGTTGCCTTACCCTTCAATAAAAGTGTGAAGGAGACCGGCGTTGATTATCAATGGAGCCTCTCCCGGCTCTACCTCTCGCAGGGGGATGAGGTTACCTATTATGTCGAAGTGCTGGATAACGATCAGGTTTCCGGACCAAAAAAAGCCAGAACGAGAGAATATATTCTCCGGGTGCCCACCCTTGAAGAGCTTTTTGCCACCGGTGAGAAAAAACAGGAGGAGATTCAGAAAGAGCTCTCAGAAGTGCTGAAGGAAGCGGAGAAACTTCAGAAGGAGATGGAGAAGGTCGCCAAAGAGATGAAGAGCGACAAAAAAGAACTTAGTTTCGACGAAAAGGAGAAGCTCGAGAAACTTGCACAGGATTTTGAAAAGCTGCAGGAAAAAGCTGAGCAGCTCTCCCAAAAAATGGAGGATGTGCAGGAGAACATGCAGGAAAACAACATGCTCTCACCTCAGACAATGGAGAAATTTCAGGAGTTACAGGAGATGCTGAAAGACATCTCTACCGAAGAGATGAAAAAACTGATGGAGAAAATGTCGAACAATCTGCAGAACATGCAGAGGAAGGAAGCCCAGCAGAACCTCGAGAACATGAGAATGGACGAGGAGCAGTTCCGCAAAAGCATCGAGCGTACCATGAACCTCCTGAAGAGGATACAGGTCGAGCAGAAGATAGATGAACTGATGAAGCGTGCCGAAAATCTGAATGAGCAGCTCGAAAAGATGCAGAACGAGACGAAGAACGCCGACCAGAAGGAGATGGATCAGCTTGCCAAAAAGCAGGATGAGATAAAGAAAGAGATGGAAGCCCTCGAGAAAGAGATGAAAGACCTTCAGGAAAAAATGAAGGAAATGAAGGGTATGCCCAATGAGCAGGCAGCCGACCTTCAGAAAGAACTTGAGAAGCAGCAGAACCCTGAACTCTCCGAGGAAGCAAGCAAAGACCTGAAACAGGGGCAGAAGCAGCAGGCGATGCAGAACCAGATGCAGATGTCGAAGAACATGCAGAAGATGCAGAAGGGCCTGCAGGAACTTCAGAATTCGGTTAATCAGGCAAATCAGATGCAGGCGATGGCCGATATGATGAAGATAATCAGCGATATCGTCGACCTCTCGAAGCAGCAGGAAGAGCTTAAAAAGAAGACACAGAACGGAAGTCCCACGGCACTTATGAACAAGGAGATGCGAGACCAGGACAACATCCGCCGCAACCTCGACAAGACATTGAACAAACTGGGCGAACTCGCGCAGAAAACATTTGCGGTCAGCCCTGAGATGGCAAAGTCACTCGGTGATGCCAAGCGCGAGATGAATCAGGCACTCGAAAACATGCAGAACCGTAACAACCGCCAGGCCTCAAACGATCAGGGGCAGGCGATGGCTTCACTTAATCAGGCGGCCAATCTTATGCAGGATGCCATGGCTCAGATGATGCAGCAGGGCGGGGGCGGTCAGGGTGGCATGATGTCGCTCATGCAGCAGATGGCTCAAATGGCCGGTCAGCAGATGCAGCTCAACCAGAGAATGCAGGAGATGATGAAGGGGAATAACGGACAGATGACTCAGGAACAGATGTCGCAGATGCAGAGACTGAGGCAGGAGCAGGAAACAATTAAAAAATCGCTTGACCAGATGAACAAGGAAGCGAAGTCATCGGGTAAAAGCAAGAGTATCCCGGCCAACCTCGATAAACTCTCTCAGGAGATGCAGGAAGTTATCAGCGACATGCGCACAGGCAAGTTAAATGATGAACTGGTAAAGAAGCAGGACAAGATCCTCTCGAAGATGCTCGACGCCACAAGGTCGATAAATGAGAGGGATTACGAGAAAGACCGTGAGTCGTTTACGGGAACGAATGTGAAGAAGAATTCACCCGGGGCGCTTAACCTGCAGAAGGATAAACGCGACCGCGGCTACTCGGAGAACATAAACAAAGCACTTCAGGGCGGGTTCACGAAAGACTTCGAAGACCTGACCCGCAAATACTACAATTTGATCAAGTAGTCTAAAACTTGTACCACTTCTTCTTGCCGCTGTCGTAGTAAGTACGCGTTCTAACGTTTTTCGCGTTCACGCTTCCCTGAATCGGTGAATTCTTGTTCTTGGAATCCTTGAGTGTGGTTGTGATGTAGAACGTAGCCTGGGTTTTGGAACCTTTGGTCTTGTTTTTGTTGTACGACTGAATAAAAAACTTATCGACTAACACCTTTTTGGGAGGGCTCCATTTCGCAAACGAAAGATCCCCGCCTCCGCCTCTTTCTTCCGGTGTCCGGAAATGCCTGTAAGCGTCATTGAGAAGGTAGTCGGTCTTTACCCGGAGGAGATCGAGAGAAGATTTGAAGGAATAATAGTTCCACAACCGGATGCCGCCTACCACCGCGAGTGCCACAATGATCACACCAAGCACTATCAATAAAAGCTGTTGCTGGCCCATGTTAACCTCTCATCTGAATAAAAGAAGCCATTTCAAAAATCCGGTCACATAATCAAGGATTTCGGCGTTTTCCTCAATGAGACCTTTTTTTACTTCATCATCTATCGCGGGGAAGTACTCCTCGAGCTTTGCCGCAATTCTTTCCCTGTCAGCTTTCGTTGTTTTCTTCAACAGATAGATCAGGGACAGGGCATCGTGGTCAGCCGCGTTCACAATGAACTCAGTAAGCGCGCTTCCGTAGAGACCTTTCGTATTCAGGAACTCTATCCTTGCTTTCTGGGATGAATCTGTACCGGCAAAAACGGGAACATGCATCTTGAGTCCGGGCGACATATCCACCGAATGATCAGATGCCAGAAAAACCGATTCACCGTTTGCAAGAACCTCAGCCCACCCAAAATGGACGGTCACCCTGTTTGAGGATGCCTCCATGTCAATGATCTCCGTCAGAATATCATATGCGGGAAGTTTGATCCTGAAAGGGGGAATATCTGAATATTCAAAGAAAGTGGACGTGTCGATCCTGGATACAAGTTTGAACCCCGTTCCCGAGAAGGAGAATATGTTTTCCTCAACATGCCCCTTGACGGGGATCATCTTGGAGTTCTCAAACAGGGTTATCGTCCCCTGTTTCCCAATTTCGATCTTTACTGAGGATGCCGGGCCGGTAGTCACTGAGTCCCCCTCAGCGGCCTCTAAAACCACGGTACCGTTCACACTCACGGAACCGTCGACCCGTGACAGGTTCCACGGCAGATTGAATTTCGAGTAATAGATATACCCCCAGACACCGGCGGCAACAATGGCGATCGCCATAAGGGTGAGTACAAGGTTACGGCGATCGATCAGACCCGAGCGCATCACCATTTTCTTCATCAGAATGTCGGCCTTCATTGTGAGGGGGGAAGCGGCCTGACGGGCGGTCGACTCCGCGAGCCTGTTCAGCTCGATCGATCTTTCCTCCTTCTTCCTCGAATGGCGGGCCTTGATCTTATCTTCATTGATAAGTTCGTCCCTGATGATCTCGAGGAGTGCATCCCTGACTGCGATCCCTGAAAAGAGGTTGCAGCACAGGTCGATGAACTCAATGTAACTGTCGGAAGTGTCGGCCGGTACATCCCCGGAACCGGCTCCATGCAGAACAACCAGCTTATGGAAGTCATCCTTGTGGATGGTAACCAGCTCTTTGAACCCGGAAAAGAAAGCGAGCCTTTCAAGTTTTGTAAAAAGAAGTGCCGTAATACCTTCTTCCGTTTCGCCTGTCACAAATCCAGCGATATTGGCAGGGGAATAGTCGAACTGCAGATAAAGGGCAAGCACAACTCTCTCAATATCCGTGAGGGAAGCATATACCTTTTCGACCTCAGAAAAGCTTTCCTGGAACGGGGGGATCTCATCCCGTCCGCCATTGTAGAGGGGATGTCCGCGGAGGTTGTAAAGGGCGACGATTATCGAAAGCTTCCTGAGCCACTCGAATACATCGCGGTCTTCCTTAACGTGGGCGATGTTGTCGGCAGCGAGCACAAAAATCTCGGTCAGCACCTCTTCAGCTCTTTCCCTGTCAGGGATAACCCTGAAAACGAGGGAATAGATCTCCCTGTAAAAACCGGGGATCAGCTTAAAGAATGCATACTTGTCGCCTTTTCGCGCTGCGACAAAGAGGGCTTCTGCGTTTTGTTCGGTTCTATCTGTCATAATTAAATTAGATTGAGGCAAACGTAAGTATACGAAAAAAGAGAGATTTAACAAAGTTACAGCGGAGTAAATCGCTTTTGTCGCCTTATATCGGCAAAAGTCGAATAACGCGAGATACCCGGCATGATCTGTTGCTAATTTGCATACCGAATAACGGAAATTCTCCGTTCTAAGGTTGAGGTTCAGCCGGATGATGTCGCGCTCATCCGGCTTTTTTACTTTAAACCCCTGCCACTCCCTGCCGCCTGACATTTCTCTGAACCGCGTATCAATTTTCGATTTCGGAGAGCCATGTCATTTTTAAATTTTAAATTTGTTTAATTAAATATTTTCTTTTTAATGGAGGTCAGATGAACAGAATCGGATCGTTGGTGATCCTGTTTGTTGTATTGGCGGCCGGAAGCCTGTTCGCGCAGCTTAAGGTCGACTATGAATATTACAAACTTGACAACGGGCTAAAGGTTGTTCTCTCACAGAACAAAACCGCTCCGCTGGTAACAGTGGCGGTTTACTACAATATCGGGTTCAGGATCGAACCCAGGAACAGGACCGGTTTTGCCCACCTGTTCGAGCATATGATGTTCCAGGGTTCCAAGAACCTTGGAAAAATGGAATTTATTAAACTGGTTCAGTCGAACGGCGGAATCCTTAACGGATCGACACGGTTCGATTTTACCAACTACTTCGCGATCGTTCCCTCGCATAAACTGGAGACAATTCTCTGGGCAGAGGCCGACAGAATGAGCGGACTTGATATTACTCAGGAGAACCTCACAAACCAGCAGGGGGTTGTTACAAACGAAGTTAAGGTTAATGTTTTAAATCAGCCTTATGGCGGTTTCCCCTGGCTCGATCTTCCTCAGGCCGCCAACGAGAACTGGTACAACGCTCACAACTTTTACGGCGATCTCAAAGATCTTGACGCCGCCACACTCGAGGATGTAAAAGACTTTTTCAACAAGTATTACATCCCAAACAATGCAGCCCTGGTTGTTACCGGTGACTTCGAGACGCATGAAGCAAAGGCTTTCATCGAGAAGTATTTCGGCAAAATACCTGCCGGAAACCTTCAGGCTCTCCCCGACATTTCAGAACCGAAACAGGAAAAAGAGAAGGTCTCTGTAAAAGTAGACTCCCTCGCCAACAAACCTGCCGTTGCCCTTGGCTACAAGATGCCCCAGGTAGGCACCCCCGAGTATTTCGCGATGGGAATCCTCGATCAGATACTTCTTCAGGGGCAGGACAGCCGCCTCTACCAGAAACTTATCTCTGAAAAGGGATATTATTCGGGCGTTTACGGCGGTATCAACTCCGGTCTTGGCAATATGTTCAACTACAACGGTCCCATGCTTTGGGACATGTTCCTGCTTCACGAGAACAATGTGAATTCAGATGACATCCTGAAGGATATCGATGAGGTGATCGCCGGTGTTATTGAGAAACCCCTCTCGAAAGCCGAGATCGACCGCGCTCTTGTGAAAATGCGCTCAAACCTTTATGACGTGGTTGAAGGGACGTTCGGCTTCGGTCTCGCGGATCTTCTCGCGTGCTATGCCCTCTTCAACGATGATCCGGGGAAGGTTAACACACTCGAGGATTCATTCAGAAAAGTAACCCCTGAACTCATTCAGAAAACCGCCAAGGATTATCTGAGGAGCAGTAACAGGACAGTCATCAAACTCGACGCCAAGGCGACTAAGTAAGGAGGTTACCAGAATGAAAAAGCAGATTTTATCAATGGTTCTTGCCGTGGTATTCCTCGGCACATCACTCCTCGCTCAGAAGGAGCAGCCTCCGGTTGGTGGTTCACCGAAAGATTTCACCGTACCGGCATACAAAACACTCACACTCGGAAACGGGATGAAGGTGACTCTCGTCCCTTACGGCAAAACCCCGAAAGCCTCCGTCAGGATGATCGTCAGAACCGGCAGTTTGAATGAGCCGGCCGATCAGGTCTGGATCTCGGATCTCGCCGCTGACATGCTCCTCGAAGGAACAAAGTCACGCACCGGTCAGGCAGTGGCTGAAGAAGTGGCGTCATACGGCGGTGAACTCTTCGCCAATGCCGGTACGGATCAGTCACAACTTGGCGCTGATGTCCTTTCCGAATTTACACCAGCTCTTATCAAACTTCTGGGTGATGTCCTCTCAAATCCCCGCTTCGATGAGAAGGATTTCGAGAGGATCAAGGGGACATACCTCACAAACCTTGCGGTGGCACAGACAACACCTGACGCGATCGCGGACAAAGAGCTTTACAAGCTCGTTTACGGCACTCATCCTTACGGAGTGACCGAACCGTCAGCAGAAGCACTGAAGAGTTACACGGTTGATATGGCACGCGGTTACCATGAAGGAAATTTCGGAGCGAAGAGGGCCCATCTCTACGTTGCGGGCGTGTTCGATGAAAAAGCCGTGATCAAGGCGATCGAAGAGACTTTCAATGGCTGGAAGGCGGGCAGTGATGTGCTGATAAACCCCGCCAAGATAGAGAACGTGAAGAAATTCTCACTCATCGACAGGCCCGGAGCCAAACAGTCGAAGATAATCTACGGTATCGGTACGGTTGATCCGTCCTCTCCTGATTATGTTCAGTTCACTGTTATGAACTCACTCTTGGGCGGTTCATTCGGCAGCCGCATCACTTCAAACATCCGTGAGAACAAAGGTTACACCTATTCACCTTCGAGCGGTGTGATGACCCGTTACCGCTCAGGATTCTGGTACGAAGAAGCTGATGTCAGCAGCAACGTTACCGGTCCCGCACTCAAGGAGATCCAGTTCGAGATCAAACGCCTCGGCGATGAGGTTCCGGCAGAAGCCGAGCTTCAGGGGATCAAGAACTACGAAGCCGGTATATTCGTGCTGCGGAACTCAAGCCGTGCGGGTATCCTCGGTCAGCTCGGTTTCATTAATTTCCATGGACTTTCAGATGATTATCTTAAAACGTATGTAAAGAAGGTTATCGAGACAAGTCCTGCCGATGTCTCCGCTTTGGTAAAGAAGTATCTCCCGCTGGATAAATTCACACTCGTGATCGTGGGTGACAAAGCGGTTGTTGAGCCACAGTTGAAGGAACTTGGTTATTAGCTGAATTATGAGTAGGTTTAACCTCTGTTTACAATCGATTAAGAATTCATGCCGGACGCCCCTTTAGGCGTTCCGGCAGATCATAAAAGAAAGGCCGGGCTTATGGCAACTACCAAATTAAGCAGACAAGAGATCGAAGACCGGATCGTGCTTCTTCTCCGGATGGCCACCGCCGACAACGAGCTTGCCGACTCTGAAGCCGAATTTATCGTCTGGAGGGCACAGACACTCGGGGTTAACGACCTCGACTTCAAAGCACTCCTGCAGAAGGCCACAACACAGGGGCCGCCGCCATTGCCAAAAGACGGACCGGGGAAGATAATGATGCTGTTCGACATCCTGTATCTCGTCTCGGCTGACGGAAAGATACTCAATTCCGAGGCCCTCGAACTTGAAAAGATCGCCAAAACTTTCGGGCTCGACATGGAGCAGCTGACAAGTCTCTCAGCGGTGTTCTTCATGAACAGTGACCATCCCGAACGGATGGAGAGCGTGGCTGAGGACCTTGCGAAGAAATTCTACGGTTGATCCCGTTTGATCTTTTATGGTGGAGCCACGGCTCCACCTTTTTTTTCAATATTAAAACCAAGGCCAGTTACATGATCCTCGACAAGCTTGAACACCACGCGACATATGCCGGATTAGGCGAGAACCTTAAAAAAGGTTTCGAATGGCTCGCAAACACCTACACCCTTGATACCCCTGAAGGGAAATACGCGATCGATGGCGACGAAGTCTATGCCATCGTTACCTCATACAAAACAAAACCTTACAGCGAAGGGGAGTTCGAGTCACACAAGAAATATCTCGATATCCAGTACATCCCGGAAGGGGAGGAGATGATCTGCGTTACGGGGCTGGAACACCTCATACCGAAGACAGACTTCGACTTTGAAAAGGACATTGTTTTCTACACCGGGGATGGCGAGCCTATCCGTCTACCGGAAGGCTACTTCATGGTCCTCTTTCCGCAGGACGGGCACAAACCCGGCATCATGACCGGGAGTGAAAGGCTCGGGGTGAAGAAAGTGGTTGTTAAGGTCAGGTGTTAGTCCGCGGCGGTGGATTAGGTATTAATGACCCTTCGGTTTGGTGATTCCAAGCTTTTTCATCTTCTTGAAGAGTGATGTCCGGTCTATACCTAATTCAGATGCTGTTCTTACGATCTTCCAGTTGTTTTCTGTTAGTTTCTGGATAATATAATCTCTTTCGAAATGATCAGTCGCGCTCTCAAGTAGTGAATTCTGCATCGGTAACAGGGAAAAAGATCTCAAAATAGGGAAGGCCTGTAAGAGGTCATCATGATCAATAATTACGTTGTTTGTGAGAATAGCCACATTCTCGATCATGTTCTTAAGCTCCCTGATATTCCCCGGATAGTCGTATGCAATGAGCATATCCATTGCATCAGGTGTGATATCCACCAACCTCTTATTATAAATCTTGGCAAATTCATGTAAGAAGAACCTGGACAATAACGGGATATCTTCCTTCTTCTCACGCAAGGGTGGCACTGTGATCGTTAGTGCATTTATCCTGTGGAAAAGATCTTTCCTGAATTTACCGGTTTCTATCATTGTATTAAGATTTTTATTTGAAGCTGTAACCACTCTTACATCAACCTTTTTGGGAGTTGCACTTCCAACCGGTTCCACCTCCCCGCTTTCGAGTACGCGTAGCAACTTGGCCTGAAGGAGTAGCTCCATGTCGCCTATTTCATCCAAAAACAGGGTTCCCCCATTTGCTCGCAGGAATTTACCCTCATAGTCTGAGATGGCATTCGTGTAAGATCCTTTTGAGTGTCCAAACAGCTCACTTTCCAATAACTCTCCTGGAATGGCGGCGCAATTGATCTTAATGAAAGGTTTGCCAGCCCTCTTGCTATTATAATGGATCGCTCCGGCGACGAGTTCCTTTCCAACCCCGGTCTCACCTAAAATGAGTGTTTTAATATCCGTCGGCGCATACTTTTGAATGATCTGCAGTAAACTTCTATGTGCCACGCTTTCACCTGTCATATGATAGAAAGGGGAGAGATCATTGATCAGGTTCTGTTTGTCTTCGAGCAGTATCTTCTTGTTTGTTGCATTCTGGATCGCGATCAACAGACGCTCCGCTTCCAGCGGTTTTTCGATAAAGTCGTACGCGCCGCATTTAATTGCCTGAACGGCGTCAGGAATCCCGCTCTTTCCCGAAATCATGATCAGAGGAGTTGATGGGCAGACCTCGTTGAATTTTCTTAATAGATCAAATCCGTTCATTTCCGGCATCTCGACATCCAGAAGAATGCAGTCATAGCAGTTACGTTTGCTCAACTCTTCCGCATCCAATGGATTCTGGATTGTATCAACTTCTATTTTCTTATACTTGAGAAGGCTTTCGAGTGATCTTAGGAAACCGAGGTCATCATCTATCGCAAGTACTTTACTCATATATAACCTGTGTGTTGCCTGTCGGCAACATTATTGAGACTTTTGTTGAATATTCACTATCAGAATCCAAGGCAATAAAACCACCATGCTGCAGTATTATTTTTTTCGCGATGGATAAGCCCATACCTGAACCATCGGTTTTTGTCGTGAAATAAGGATCAAACACCTTTGCCTGGAAGTCAGGGGATATCCCACATCCCGAATCAAATATCTCGATCAGCATGTATTCCACATTTGAATCACCCAAATTCTGTGCCAACCTGGTCCGGATAAATATTTTACCGTATCCGGGTAAGGCATCCACGGCATTTTTTACGACGATCTGGATCACACTCTCAATCTGTGACTGATCGCCCAATATCTCATAATTCTCGCTGTCAAATTCTGTTACAATCTCGATGCCATTCTTGGTTAATACAGAAAACTCCAACAATACGTCACTAATGATCTCATTAATTTTTATCATTGATAGGTAGGGCTTATCAAGATGAGAAAATTGTATAAATCTCTTTGTAAATTTTTTCAGCCTTTCCAGCTCGTTTCGCATTAGGAGCAGGTCAGCACCGGTGGATTGACGACTCTCGGGAGAGTCATCTTTAAGTTTCATTTCTATTGTCTGTGACAGCAGATGAAGTGAGGACAAAGGCGTCTTTAAATCGTGTATCAACCGCTCGACAGTTCCTGCCCAAAGGTTTATGATCTCACTGTTAACCGGATCTGAGTAGTCAAGCAACTCGATGTAATATCCAATTATTACACCACTTTTAATATAGAGAGGATAGCCGATCACCTGCAGTTTCAGATAATCCGGACTTCGAAGTTTTGAGAATTCAAGCTGTGCAGGTTGTTGGTTCGTTCTCATCCGGTTTATGATTCCCTTGATCTCCGTTACATCTTTGAAATACTCTTCAAAATGCTCACCCTTGATCAATGAACCGGACTTCCCCAGAATGCCCTGAAAGGCTTCATTCAGTCTGATTATACGTCCTTGAGAATCCAACACGAGTATCCCTCGCTGTGAGTTCCGGAACAACAGTTTCGAGAATGAATAATGGAGCAGAATTCGCTCTGCGATACGATAACTGATCGTGACGAATCCAAATGAAAGTAAGATCAGAGCCATGAAGATTAAATACCTGAATACAAAGAGTGGATTTTTAACGTATTCGTAAAAATGTAAACTGGTTTTGAGCTCTATACCAAGTAAGTGAGTGGAATCCCGGTTTATACGAGAAATTACATACCCCCTTCCCGGGTCTTCCTGAACTTCAATCACTGAAATGCTCTGTAGATCCCCGTCCAGGATAACAAATTTTCCGTTATGCGATGCCAGGAATTGTGTTGTCGAATCTGCACTTATTTTAACCGGTGAAAGTGAGGCATTGAGCTCAAACCCTGCTCTCATGACCTCCTCGAGTTCAAAGTTGGGATTAATCCGGTAAACCATGTCTTTGTTAAAAAGCATGAGTTTGTCATTATTTCCGGGAAAGTCGAGGTGTTGAAATGCAAATCTGTTATCAGAGTCCAGCGATAGTCTTTTAATGATCTTACCACTGCTGTTGATCCATGATACTTCACCTCTAAATGCGTCACCTTTATTATGCAGTTCCGCGGCAAAGAAACTCATCGTGCCTTTGTCGATCCTGTGGAAGACCTGCAGGTCACTGAATCCGGATCCGAAAGGTATAGGGTCGTAGACAAATTGAAGATCTTTATCGAGAGCAACAAACCAGCATTTGTAGTCTGTAAATTGCTTCCCCTCCCGGATATTGGAGGTCGCGTTAGAAAAGCGAAAATATATTATTGTATCAGCAGATGTGCTGTCCGCTACAAGAACCGGTGTGGCTATGTTCATCCCAAGATCATCTGTTGTTTTTATCACCCTCCCCTTCTTTACACTTACGGCCAAAACTTTTCTCGGTGAACGGGACAATCCACTCATAACCGGTAAAACCATCTCCTTGTACCCGTCATCGTCACAATCAATAAATACACTTTGTTTCAGGCTGAAATCCCAGACACCTCTTGGATTTGGATTTGGTTTTGTAACCGCACACACGAATGTGCGTTTTAGCAGAAAATCTTTTTTAACCGTCGGCTCCACTGAATAAAGGAACAGGGAATCGCCATTTGAAGTGAAAATATAGATCTCCGACCTCCCATTCCCATCATAGTCACCGAAAGTGCATGAATTTGGAACCCACTTATCGGAGAAGTTCCATTGGTCGATGAGGGTGCTGTCATCAAGAAAAGCTTTCACGGCTGACTCGAAGGTGGCAGGGGGGAATTTTAATTCGATGCGGTTGGAGATGCCATTTCCATCCAGATCGTGGTAATAGATCTCAACATCAGGATATTTGGATTCCACCCAGGCAAGGCGAAGGATGATCTTTGACAATTCAACAGGGATTACATTATACAGGAGTATTGCGAGCAGAAGAGAAATTGTCGCTGTCAGAAATCTATTAAACTTGCTTCCAAAAAACTTTTTGTTTTTATCAATCATGGGTACAGTTGTACACTATAAATTCTATAGCGGAAAATAGTAAATCCAATTGAAATTAAGAAGATACCCCTAAAATATTTTTTTCGACAAATGTATTTCAGTTTCGATTTGGTAACAAACAAACCTCTGATGTTGAATCTTAGCAACCTTATACATGTATCTGAAAGCACTGAAGCACAGTTCTGATTGGCATTAAATTTGACGTATGTCTGAGACACTCAATTTAGTAGGAGTAAATATGAAATATTTTTTCTATTCGATCTTTTCTCTCTTGGTGATTCAATCTGCATTCGCGCAGGTGGAGAGAATCTATATTGACCCGGGTGGAGGCGCACAGATCGTCAGTTACCCGGTTTCCCAAATTGATTCGATTACATTCGATGTCGTCAATTCTATATTTGACTCTAACCCGGTATTTCTACCGGGTGATATCGCTATCAGCCAAAATTATCCCAATCCGTTCAACCCTGAGACTCAGATATCTTTCTATGTTCCCGCCCCAGGGGTGGTTGCAATCCAAGTATTTGATATCAGTGGACAACTGATTAAGGAATTACATTCAGGATGGACCGAAGCCGGAATACACAACTTGAGGTGGGACGGCCGGGATTCCCGGAATATCTCAGTAGCCGGAGGGGTTTATATTTATAAACTCCAAATGAACGAAACCATACTAGCAAAAAAAATGATCATTCTTAAGTAGTTAGGAGAAAAAATGAGAGCAATTATTTTACACCTGGTTCTGTTTACAATCATGATTTTCCCTCAATCAACGATGAAAATTTGGAGTGGGGGAACTGTGATTCAGACAATCCCCCTTTCGAACGAAGTCAAAATTACTTTCGGGTCGGGTGTTTATACAGGCATTGTGGCCTACTATCCATTCAATGGAAATGCTCTGGATGAAAGTGGGAATGGCAACAATGGAACTGTTACAGGTGCAACACTCACAACTGACAGGTTTGGATTTACAGATAAAGCATACTCATTTAATGGGAGCACAAACGAAATTGTGATCAGTGTTGGGCAGTTATTAAAGTCGACAACTACAAGCGATCACAGCTTCTCGATATGGGTAAAACTAAATTCACTGCCTACATCTTCAAAATCGGTGTTGGACTGTGGAGGACCTACCGACCAAAGAGGTTGCAGATTTGATGCTACCGGTAAACCCCAATTCAAGTGGGTTTCTTCAACGACAGCTCAGTACTCAACTTCTCCGGAGGTTATTACCACTGGGCAGTGGCATCATTTGGTTGGTGTATTCGAAGGAAATGTTGGGAAAATATATGTTGACAACGTACTTAAAGCTACATCGGCAGTGTTGGCGGGAACACTTCCAACCGTTTCACAAATGAAAATTGGAAATATCTCAAGTGGTGGAACAGGCGGGTGGTGGTTTAATGGCAGTATTGATGATATCAGGATATACAATCGCGCTATCACACCAGCTGAAGTTCAATCCCTCTTTTCTGAAGGTGGGTGGACTGGGAAATAATGGCCCATCTCCTTTTAGGAAGCAAATGAAATTATATAGTTTTGATGGCTGTCAGAACCGGCAGCCATCTTTCTCAATTTATCATAACAAATTGCCACGGTTTCTAAGCAATAGTAAGTTGGACTGATCCTCTGATCAATGGCAGAACCCTCTGTCCCCCCCCCTAAAACTGAAAATCCACCTGAAAAGATGGAAGCATCAGCCAGTCTTCGGCTTTGGTGTCGTTGCCGACGGTCTTAAGCACTTTTACGCCGATGAGGGCGTGGGTGTTTTCCATCAGTTTTATGATGAGGCCGGGGCTGATCTGGATGAAGCCCAGATTCACGCTGCTTCTCTTGTCTGACCTTATATAATCCCGGTTGGGTACCCACCAGGGCCGGCTCAGGTAGTTGGTCGGGGTAAAACCGAGGAGACTTTGAGAGAAATATCCCGCGCCGACATAAAAATCGAACATCCCGCCGAAATCGGAGTTCATGTGGAGAGTGACGAACGGATTTATGTTCGTTGTCGACGAATTGTCATCGTAGATCGAAATGAACTCTTTCGATGTGCCGTTCTCGTATCTTTCGATCGTTTTAATAACTGTCTGGGCCTGAAAGAGGTAACTCTGTATCAGAATTCCTGCATCAAACCTTATTCCCATTGTACCGTTGTTGGAGCCGAAACCGAGTCCGACCTCCCCGCCAATGGAACTTTGATTGTTCATGTTGGAAAAATGGAAACCGGCGGTGAAGAACGTCTTTGACGACATAGGCACTTCAAGATCGAAACCTGCCAGGACAGAGGGGAACGACCAGTCGAGATTCTCCTCCCTGAAGTAGGGCTTCAGCGTGTCGGTTGGTTTCAGGCTTGAGTAGAAGTTGTTTCCCGTGGAGGTTCTGATATTTTTGTTGTTGCTGAAGACGAGCTTGGGGGAGACTTTTATTTCGGCCGGAGTGTCTGTTCTCATCAATACCCGGACGGGCGGGGTATTAACGGGAGCCTGCACATCGACATTTCCGAGGTAGAGGGTTTCTTCAACTTTAACGGTCTCGCAGCCGGCGTAAGCGAGAATGAAGAAGAGCGCGATCAGCCCGCGGCTGACCAATATTAAATTTTTCATGGTGTAACCAGACGGTTGTTTTCACACTTCAGTGAATTTCTGTCCGGAATATAATCAAAGAATTGGTTTTTAGGAAGTGTTATTTCTTCCGCAGTTCTTCTTTTCTTTCCTTCAGGAGGGTGGTTACTTTTTCGTAGACCGGCTGTGGTGAGCGGTTGATGAGTATCGCTTCGAGGAGGCGGGCATTCTCTATCCTCGCGAAAAAGCCGATCTGGATATCTTTCTCCATGCTTTCCGCGATCATGATACCGTTGAATTTCCCCGAGAACGTTCCACCTTTCAGATTTTCGATATCAGAATAGAGCAATTCAACCTTTCTTGACGAAAGAAAGAAATCGGAGCAGACCAGTCGATCTTCCTGCGCGTGGATCGTGAACGGGACGATCTTCCATATCTTGTAGAAAAATGAATTGAGGATCATAAGAATGATCACCACGGCGGAGAAAAAGAGGATATCGACCGTGCGGCTTGAAGGATTGACCAAAAACGGGATGATATACAGGGCGAGGATCATCGATACGGGGATGTTCCCGAACCGGTAAACCGCTTTCAGCATCGGGTTGTAGGTGAATACGTGGTCTATCTTTTCCTGCTCAGCCATCAGAATCTGTTCATCACTTCGATCACGCGGCTGACATCATCGGCCGTATGGAAATAAGAAATGGGGAGTGAAAGGGTTGTCTTGTGTATCTCCTCGGAGACAGGGTATTCACCCTCGATTATCCCCTTCATCGCGTTCTGCTTATGGGGAGCCACGGGGTAGTGGATATCGGTTTTTATTTCGTTTTTAAGGAGGTACTCCCTCAAGGCGTCCCGTTTCGGGTGTCTGACATTGAAGATGTGGTAAACATCGTAATGATCCGGTGAGACCATCGGTTTGATGAAGTCGTTTTTCAGTCCATCAAGGTAAAGTTTCGCGAGTGAACGTTTGTGGTCGTTGATCTCGTCGAGTTTCCTCAGTTTAACGGAAAGGAAGCCTGCCTGCACCTCATCGAGGCGGGAATTGTAGCCGACCACCTCATTGTAATATTTTATATCAGAGCCGTAATTGCGAAGCCGGAGTATCTTTTTGTAGAGTTCTTCCGACTGCATCAGCATCGCGCCGGCATCACCGAGCGCGCCGAGGTTCTTCGTCGGGTAGAAGCTGAACGCCCCATACTCACCGAAGGTGCCGGTGAGGCGGTCGCGCCACTTTGCTCCGTGACTTTGGGCAGCGTCTTCTATCAGCACGAGGTTGTGTTTCTTCTTTATTTTGGTTATGTAGCCCATTTCGCACGGCTTGCCATAGAGGTGGACGACCATGATCGCTACCGTACGGTTGGTTATTTTCTCCTCTATCTTGAAGGGATCGATGTTGTAAGTGCGGATGTCGGGTTCAACCAGCACGGGCTTAAGCCCGGCGTGAATTATCGCGAGGATCGTGGCGATATAAGTATTGGAAGGTACAATAACCTCGGAATCCTTCGGAAAATCGAAGGCTTTAAGAGCGAGGAGCAGGGCATCGAGCCCTGAGGCCACGCCGAGGCACCATGCCACACGGTGGTAGTCGGCGAACTCTTCTTCAAACTTTTTTACATTGTTGCCGAGTACGTACCAGCCTGAATTCAGTGTTTCCGCGAATGACTTCTGATACTCTTCAAAGAACGGCTTGTTAAGCTTCCCCAGATTTTCGTATTCTATCACTTGTACTCCTCGTGGATGTAGTCTTCTGTGTCGTACTCTGATGAAGCGAGCACGAGGAGGATCGAATCATCGCTGAAGTTGTGCATTATGTGCCAGTCGTGCGGCTCGAGGATCAGGCATTTCGAGGGGGAGTCGAGCACGAAGTTCTGTTTGTGGGTGCCGTTGTTGTTGTAGACCTCAACACTTCCCTTAAGGCATATAGTGGCCTGCACCGTTTTTTTATGGCGGTGTTTCGCGCGGGGGAGGTTCTGTTTGTTATAGTAGATGTAGTACACCCGTTTTATCTCGAAGGGGAGCACCTTTTCAATAACAGTAAGTGAGCCTCTGTCGTCGCTGTTGGTTTTCAGGTCGATAAAATAAGCCATTAATTCCTCAGAAAAGTATTCTCGTCAAAAACATTGTAGACCCCGGTCAGTTTACGGAAGATGTAAATTGCCGGAGTGACAACCCTGAACTTGTTTTCGCGGGTTCCGTTCGGATCAAATCCGGGGTACCGCACGGCGATCTCTTTTTTTAGCTGATCAAGCTTCACAATATACGGTTTATAGAAGATATTCAAAACACTTTTGGCAAGAACGCGGCGGCCGAGCTCGATCTTCCCTCCCTTGAAGAAGCGGAGATAGTGATAATGATAGAATATCACATCGAACTGTTGCCCTGTCGCGAGCACTTTCCCCGATATCTTCCCGTTATTTTCAACAAAATCGTACTGCTGTACGTTCCACGCGGCCAGACCCCCGCCATGATGCTGCATCACGTGAACACCTTCGAATCTTTCGGTCCAGTCGTCAAGGTAGAGCTGATCGCCGAATTTGCCGTCTTCGTAGCGGTCGTAGCACCACTCGAGGCACCGGTCGCGCCACCACGTCAGGGCTTTTCTGCCGCGCTCATCGTTCCTGAACGTTACGAACTGCACGCAGTATTTCCCGCTCTTCACTTCCTTGTTGTACTGCGGGCTGTAGCGGTGCTCGGTCAGGAGGATCGAATTGTCGCCCATTTCCGTGAATATTGGCTCCGGCGAGGAATAAAAACAGATATCCGCGTCGATGTATGTGCAATGGTCGACCCCAAAGCGGTCGAGGATGTAAAGCACTGTGGATGAAGTTGACGTCCAGCAATATTCCGCTATCGAACGGGTCGGCTTCACTTCCAGAAGCCGGGGGTCTTCAAACTCCTTCAGACTGATAACCGTGGTGTTCTTCAGGTTCATTTCCGTCAGTATCCTGTGCGACCTGTCGTCGAAAGCGAAGATGAAAAGCCTGAAGTCCGGGATGTACTTCACCATCGACTCGTGGAGCGCGAGTCCGCGGGTAAGGTAGTTTGAATCAAAAAGGGTGCAGAAATTATATGTCATTGGTTGAACAGTTTAGAAAATTTCTCTTTAACAGCCGGCAGGAACTTCAGTTTCAGAAGTCCTGACTTGAGTTTCCCCTCCGAATAACGGATCATATCCTCAAAAAGGGGTTCGGTGAACCTCTCCCTGCCGTGATGGGCGATCGCGAGAGAATAACCAAATTGTTTCTCAAGCACGGCGAAAGTCCAGCCGAGAAGGTGGTCACGAAGCGACATTTCACCGCTGAAATCGTTGAAGTACTTCAGTTCCGCCCATCCGGGGGAGGTTTTATGGGAATAATAGATAAACTTTTTCAGCCGGTCGGAGAGGTGAAGCCCCTCGACATCCGACTCCCGCAGCCTTTGCGAGCCCTTCACAGTCATGGCTCCGAGCCAGAATGGAAGTCCGTCGAAATATTCAAAAACCTTGTAGAGTTTGTCCTCACCTTTGTAGGAGTCGATGATCCCCGGTTCGAGCTCAACAACGAGTGCCTTCCTCTGAATTGATTCGGGGAGTGAGCGGAAGATGCTGAGATCGATCCCCTGGGTGTCGGTCTTGAGCCAGTCGATCTTGTCGATCTTCAGGTCAGCGAGCACCTTCGGGAGGGTTGTATTCTCTACGGTTACCTTTTTCTCCGTCTGAAATTTTGAGGCGAATGCCCACTCTTCGAGAGCCTTGCCGTCAGGTTCAAGCGTGCTCGAGCAGTAAGGTGAAGCGGTCAGGTAGAAATCCGTCTGTTCCCCTTCTTTCGCTGAGACGAGCGAATTGTAGATAAAAAGTTTTTTGAACCCTTTCGACTCATCTGAGATGTAGCCGAACTCACGGTCGTCGGCATCGAAAGCGAGGCATACTGCATGTTTTGCGAAGGCTTTCCACTCACGGTGTATACTTCCGGAAGCGCCTATATCTACAAGAATTGGTGGTTCCTGCTTAAGTGCCGGCAGTTCGAATATCTTATCTATCAGGTTCATGCTGTTTTTCTCAGTAAGAATACGGGTAAAAGGCAGAAGAGGTTCGGGAACATCCCCGTCAGGGTGTCTTTCAGACTGCTGCCTGGCCAGACGGTAGAAAATTTCTCGATCTCGA
>Ga0116141_10001597_pt1 | contig 19457 bp, 10 predicted proteins | sample AD_UKC097_MetaG_FD_89744 | JGI IMG/M metagenome (GOLD analysis project Ga0116141, IMG submission 89744) | Active sludge microbial communities of municipal wastewater-treating anaerobic digesters from USA - AD_UKC097_MetaG | ecosystem: Engineered > Bioreactor > Anaerobic > Digestate | place: USA...
GCCTGGATCCCCCTCGTCCGCGTTGCAGACCAGATATTTCCGGTCGCCTTTTGCACGTTTCAGGAGTTCCCATTTGATCCCCGTGGGATACCCAGCCCCACCTCGGCCCCGCAACTTGGACTTTTTGATTTCATCCAGGACTTGATCTGGGGACATCTCATACAGGGCTTTGTAGAGTGCCTGGTATCCACCGATCCCGATGTATTCATCAATTTCCTCGGGATTGGTCAGCCCGCAGTTTCGAAGGACGATTTTCTTTTGATACTTATAGAACGGGATTTCATCCCATGTCGGAACGTCGGGGATTCCATGCCCGTAGGTAACGCGTTCGGTCAGGTGATTCCATTCCTCAATTTTGCAAAGGATCTTGTTGACCGGTGGTCTTCTCTCCGCGACCAGGTCAACAATGCCTTTGACATCATCGGTATTAATCCGGTGGAGAATCAGCAGGGGATAGCCCTGTACGAATACATTGACCAGCGGCTCCTCCGCGCAGAATCCGAAACAACCCACCTTTGTCAGATAGGCATCAACTCCCTGATCGTGCAGTTCGTGATAGAAGAGATCGTAGACCTCCTGTGCACCGTTGCCGATACCGCACGTGCCCATCCCGACGGCGATGCGGGGTTTACCGGGCAGGAGTTTACTCATCCCCGCTTCCTGAACAACATGGAGCATATTCAGATCATTGATTCGCATATCGCTCATTGCGGTTCCTCAAATTCGTCCGTTCTTGTGGCGCTCCTGGCGGTTTACTCGAAACCCGGCATTCAGATAAACAACGGGACCGGCTCCACTGCTTCGTGGTCCAACTTTTCGACGATCTCTCGCATTCTCTGGCAAGTCATATAGCCATAAATACGTTCATCCACGGAAACGACGGGCGCCAAGGCGCACTGGCCGAAACAGGCCACCGTTCGGACGGTGAATCGGTTGTCCGGAGTGGTAAGGCACAATTTATCCGCATAGCCGGAATTGGTTTCCTGGAGCTGGAGCATGTCCTTCACGAAATCGAGTATCTTTTTCGATCCCCTGGCGTGACAGGCGGTTCCCCGGCAGATCGTGATGCAGTGTTCACCCTGGGGGGTCAGGTTAAAGAAAGAGTAAAAGGTTACGACATTGTAGATTTGGGATCGGGAGACCCCGATCTCCTTGCCGATATACTCCAGAGCCTCTTTCGTAAGATACTTGCGCGGGTGGTGATCCTGGGCGCTTTCCAGGATGGCCAGGAGTGCTCCAGGTTTGTGACGGCACTGGGTAATCAGGTTATCGAGAAAAGCGCGATCCACTTTGGGATCTATTGCGGATTCGGGCATCACGAAACTCCCTGTCTACTGCGGTGAAATGGAAGAAACGCAGATTTCTGTTCTTGTTGGGATTGGAGTTGAGATCGATGGTCTTGACCGAAACAGAATATTTTTGAATGCATCTTATAGATTACACAAAAATCAATCACATCAGCTGCCTGGTTCGTTCGATGTCCATCTTTGTGGCGAGATCGACCAAACCGAGAAGATCCGCCAAAGTCTTATGATCGAGAATCCCGGCAATGGCATCCCGGACCTCTTTCATCCCGATCTTGATTCCACGGGTCCTCTCATTCTGGCATCGATCATATTTATGATATGAGGTCTCGCTTACACACAGGACAGGGGCAAGTGGACCGTCTTTTCCTTTTTTTCCAAGCAGGCCCCCCCCATTTCTCAATTCGAGAAGAATTAATTCAAGGAATTTCCTGGGGATTCTCTCTTTTTCTGCCAAAACTGAAATCAAAAAAGGGCCTTGGCCATATTCCTGGGGAGAGCCAGAAGAGCACGAAGGGCATATACCGATTTTTTTGAGAGCATCGTTATGCCAATAACCTTATATAGGTTTATATACTATATTAGATCCCAGAACGGGCTGTCAACAGAAAGAGGGGAATTCCCGATCGATACTTCTTTTCTCCATATTTTGTGTCGCAACACTTGCGTAATCTACATCATATTGTAACCTTATCGTGGAAACTGGTCCAGATAGGTCAGTCAATTTATATACGGATACAGATTCCTGTCAACAGCCGGTGATGACCGTTACGAAGGAGGCGGCTTTACGTTGAACTCAAAGTCAGTCCTGACTATAATTTCCAAGGTGACTTTATGGTCATATCTGACTCAATGATTCGAAAGAGAGACCAAGGCAAGATGGCAGAGAATGCATCACTCGGTCGGGCAACACGACGTGCCTTGCAGACTCGTCAGCGCCTGAAAGAGGCCTCGCTTGCTCTGTTCATCGAGTCGGGAGTTGGGAATACGGCGATTGAAGAGATTACGGAACGCGCCGATGTCGGCAAAGGGACTTTTTATCGACATTTCACGAATAAGGAAGCGCTTGCAGCGGCACTGGTGGAAGATGCCGTGGACCACTTGTTGGAGCGGATGTCGGAGGCGGAGAAGGAATGTCGAAGCCTGGATGAGGCGATAGAGCGTCTGATTCAGGCGCATTCGGAATTTTTCCAGAAATATCCGAATGAGTTTTTGTTGCTGTTTCAGGAGCGTGTTTTTCCTCAACTGCAGCGAGACAGTTCGGAGGAGCCGGATGCGTCCTATCTGAATTATCTCGAAGGAATCCGCCGTGAGGTCGCGCGGTTCATACCGAGGCCGGTGGCCCCTCTTCGGATACGTCGGCTTGCGTGTGCGATTGCCGGATTTGTGTCGGGACTCTTCTCCTTCGCCGTGAATGGGATGGCCCCGGAGGAAGTGGAAAAGAGTGGGGAGCCGCTTCGTCGAGCGTTTGTGGCAACCTCATCGGCGTTTCTCCTGGAGGGTGAAATTGAGGAAATACTGAATCTTAATGGAGATTGATTGTATTTGGTTTTATTGACATGAGACGAGATCTCCGAAGTGAAATGGAGTCTATCCGGTCGGGGCTGAAGTGCTCCACGATTGAAGCAGTGTTTGCCACCATTCACATGGTGCTGACTCAGGGCATTTTTCTGACCAATTATGTCATTGACCAGGGTGCATCGAATCTGCTGTGTTGCGTGGTCGAATCCCTGCCATTTTTAACACAGTTCGGGTATTTCCTGTCGCCGATTCTGGTTCGTCGTCTTCAGGCACGGAAACCGGTGACGGCAGTTTTTTCCATTCTGCATCGAATTTCCTGGCTGGCCTTGATCGGTCTTATGTACGTTGAGTGGCCTCCTGCCATACGACACGCCCTGATGGTGTTCGTGTTGTTTGGCGCGAATGTGTGCGCCGTGATCGCGGCAAATGCGTGGTTTTCCTGGATGACAGACTTGGTTCCGACCACGATTCGAGGTTCTTACTATGGTTTGCGGAACACGTACCTGGGGCTGACCTCGCTGGTGGCATTGTTTGTGGGGTCCCAGCTTTTGACACAGTTTCGCTCGAACGGGATGGCCCCATTGGGATACACGATCTGTTTCGGTGTGGCGATTGCCTCGGCGGCATTTGCGGCATGGATGCTGCTGCGTCAGTACGAGCCGAAAATGATGCCGTTACCTCGAATTTCCGCGCGGCAGTTGATTGCGCCGTTGAAGACGAAACCGGCGTTACGGAAGTTCATCATGTTCTATTCGTTCTGGCAGTATTCCCTGGGAGTAGCGTCGGCGTTGTTTGGAGTCCACATGGTGCGTGTGTTGCACATGTCGCCGGCGGAGATGGGATACCAGGCGCTATTGGCCAGTATGACGGCCCTGACGGCGAGTCGTTTGTGGGGACGGGCACTGGACCGTGTCGGAGATCGAGCTGTTCTGATCACAAGCGGGACATTAGTCGCCTTGCATGTCTGGGTTTGGATACCCAGTCATCCGGGATTCGTATGGCCGGTGTGGATAGCGTCCGTGCTCGGGGGAATCGGTTGGTCGGGATTCAATATGGCCGTGTTCAGCTGGCCTCAGCGTTTGTGCGGACAAAGCGAACGTCAATATGCCTACGGATTGCTGGGATTTTTCTCCGGTCCGTCTTTTGTACTCGGCTCGATGACGGGTGGTCTGATCACAACTTTTCTGCCGCAAGTCTTCTTTCAGATTGGATCCTTCGAGGTTCTGCATTACCATGCGACATTTGCGCTTTCTTCGCTGGGACGGTTGGCTGCGATCATCCTGGTGGCACATTGGTCGTTAACCTTTGACCGGAGCACTCGTTCTATCGCGGAATGCCTACGGGACACCGTGGGAGCCATTGCGGACGAATTTCCATGGGAAACGCCACGGAGATGGTTAGAACGATGGGGTTGGACACCCGGGATATCACAGCCGCTTGGAGCGGGGAAAGTCCGGGGGAATACAGGCGAAAGGAACCGACCTGAGTCGGAATGCCCTCAAGCACAAAAAGCGAGTCGATTTCGTGAACGGCATGGACAGGTCGGTAGAAGTTTCATTCGGGTCCCTCGGAAGAGAGAATTGGAGATTGATAATCGGAATCACGAGGAACATCATGCCATTCAACATCAAGTTGCTTCGTGATGATCGCTCGGCTTGGCGTAAATCGGTTGAGGGCAACCTCCAGCACGAATAAGCGACGCGAGGGTGCTGACCAGGAGGTGAGGTCAAATTCGGAGAGATTCTTACAACAAGGATAGTTCGAAGAAGCCCGACAGGAGATCGTCAAGATCATTCTGTGGCTGGAGGAGGCCGGCGGGAAATTCAGCCCCCTCGGCAAGGAATCGGGTCTATCGGCAACAAACCAGAAATTCATGAATGTCTTAGCCGAAAGAGGCGACAGATCGATCAAATCGGAAAGGAACATTGGACAGATGCAGAATACAGGCAATACCCTCGCTGAATCTGCTCTTCGCAAGAGAGGCGGCAATGGGAACGGCAACGGCTCCTCAAAATGCCTGGGGTCCGTTGCCAATATAGAGGAGTATGTGCAGCCCGACTGGTGGCGGCGCATTTTCAATTCACTGTACATCAAGACGGACGCAGACCTGGTAGATGACAGCCAGATCACCAGCACCGAGATCGGATTCTTCACCGGCATTCTGGACTTGTCATCGGAGGACCGGGTTCTGGATCTCTGCTGCGGCCAGGGTCGTCATTCCCTGGAGATGGCCCGGCGTGGATTCATCAACGTGGAAGGGTTGGACCGTTCGCATTATTTGATCCGGAAAGCGCGGCAGGATGCGAGAAAAATCGGCCTGACAACCCGTTTTCGGGAGGGCGATGCACGCAAGTTGCCGTATCCTTCAGACACGTTCGATGTCGTGATGATCCTGGGGAATAGTTTCGGTTTTTTTGAAACCGTCCAGGAAGACCTGAAAGTCCTGAGCGAGGTGTTTCGCGTGTTGAAACCCTGGGGGCGCCTTTTAATGGATGTGGCCGACGGGGAATATCTCAAGGAGAATTTCGATCCGCGATCCTGGGAATGGATTGACAAAGATCTGTTTGTCTGTCGAGAGCGCTCGCTCTCCCTGGATGGGCAACGGATCATTTCGCGAGAGGTGGTTACCCACATCAAGAAGGGAGTGATTGCGGATCATTTCTACGCAGAGCGACTTTACACACCGGGATCCCTGGAAGAATTGTTGAAGACGGTGGGATTCTCGGATTTTGCTTTGCATGGGTCCTATTCGCCGGACTCACGCCGAAATCAGGACCTCGGCATGATGAAGCGGCGAATCATTCTGACCGCCGTCGTCAAGAAAGAATGGACTCCCAAAAAGCGGTCCAAGAAGGCCATTCGGAATGTGGCCGTGATTACAGGCGATCCTCGCAAGATCGACACGCTCAAGCCACAGAATGTATTCGATGACGATGACTTTTACACTCTGGACCAGATGAAAGGGGCGTTGCGGGAATTGACCGACTATCGGTTTCACTACCTGGATAACCACGATACGCTTCTGAACGAGATGAGGAATCTGAAAGGGAAAGCGGATTTTGTTATGAATTTGTGCGATGAGGGATTCTGCAACAATGCGCGGTATGAGCTGCACGTGCCTTCCCTGCTCGAGATTCTTGGAATTCCCTATTCGGGTGCCGGGCCGCAATGCCTGGGGATCTGCTATGACAAGTCGTTGACACGTGGATTGGCAAAGGAAATGGATATCCCCGTTCCGGAAGCCTGGCTGGTAAAACCGGAGGATACCAGTTCGGAGATCTCCTTTGGATTTCCTGCGATTGTAAAGCCCAATTTCGGGGATTCCAGCTTCGGGATTACCCAGAAGAGTATCGCCAACAACGCGGAAGACCTGGTGAACGCCATCACGGACATTCGGGAGAAATTCGGTTACGACAAGCCGGTTCTCGTGGAGGAGTTCCTGACCGGCAAAGACCTGAGTGTGGGAATCATCGGGAATCCCCCGGATTCTTACATTGTGTTGCCGATCATCGAGGAAGATTATTCATCTTTACCGCCGGAATTACCGAGGATCTGCGGTTATGAGGCAAAATGGGACCCGAATTCGCCTTACGCGCGTCTTCAGTCCATCCCGGCGAGTCTTTCGGAAGAGACGGAGAAATTCCTGATCGCATCGTCGTTGCGTTTGTTTGAGCGATTGGAGTGCCGGGATTATGCCCGGCTGGATTGGCGTTTGAATGCGGAAGGAATTCCGAAATTGCTGGAAGTGAACCCGAATCCGGGATGGTGCTGGGACGGACACCTGGCGAAAATGGCCAAATTGATCGGGATGTCTTACAAAGAGACGCTGGGCGCGGTTCTGCACGCTGCCGAGCAGCGCCTTGGTTTGCAGCCGTTGTGAGTGATTATACGAATGCAGGGGCGGGTCTGAGACCCGCCCCTACGGAGTGGCCCCAATGCTGTCGGTTCAACGGGACCGCCCCTACGGCGTGGCCCCAATGCCGTCGGTTCAACGGGACCGCCTCTGCACGGTATTTCCGACCCCGTGGGACAACGATTCATGGGCCTGCACATCGGAATCGACGGATCGTGTTTGACCGCGAAGCGAGCGGGAATCGGATTCTACCTCTCCCGCCTGTTGAAGGCTCTTGATTCACTGTCCGGCAACGAACGGTACACCATTTATTCCAACAAGATCCTGCCTGACCTGGGTCTGTCGGATCGGTTCTCTTCGGACGTGATCCCGATTCCCAGCACTACATTCTGGGCACAGACTCTTTTACGGCTGCAATTGCGCAATCGACCTGTGGATCTGTTTCACACGGCATCCATCGGGATGCCGCTATGGCATGGCGGAAAAGGCATCATCACAGTCCACGATCTGGCGTTTGCTCATTTCCCGGAACATAAGGATTGGGCAACCCGGCTGATCTGGAATTACACCGTTCCCAAGTTAATCCGGAAATCGACACATATCCTTGCAAATTCTGAATTTACAAAGGCCGATCTTATACGGAATCTAGGTATTGAAGCGTCGAAGATCACGGCCACATTGTTGGCCGCAGATCCTGTATTTGCGCCTGTCGAAAATCCGGACGAGATTGCTCAATTCCGCAAACAGAGGAACCTGGAACGAGACTATATCCTCTGTGTGGGAACGCTGGAGCCAAGAAAGAATATCCCCTTCCTTTTGAGGGCATACGCGAATTGTGTGAGAAAAGGGAGCATTGACGGGGATTTCGTGCTGATCGGCAAGAAGGGATGGCTATATGAGAGTATTTTCGCGACAGAAAAGGAACTGGATTTAGGAGACCGCATCCGGTTTATCGGCTATGTGCAGAGCGATGAGGAACTGCGTCGTTACTATTGCGGAAGTCGGTTCTTTGTGTTCCCTTCCCTGTTTGAGGGATTCGGATTTCCGCCGTTGGAGGCAATGAGCTGCGGGATACCGGTAATCTGCTCAAATCGCGGTTCATTGCCGGAGGTTGTAGGAGACGGCGGATTATTGCTGGATCCGTCCGATTCATCGGTTTGGGAGAATCGAATGACCGAATGGTGGAACCAAGGAAACTTGACGGAATGGCGAGAGAAGGCGCTGGCTCGCGCCAGAAGTTTCTCCTGGCAGAGGACTGCGGAGCAGACGCTGGAGGTATATCGGAGGATTGGGAAGCAATAAAGAACAAGAGATAGGCCGTATAAGCCTCATAGAACCCATTCGGCCTATTGGACTTCAACGCTGAGAGGAACATCTCTCGCCTGAATGTGGAAAGCGCCGGAGCATTGCTGCCCCGGCGCTTCCTATGGTATCCCTAGCCTCAAGCCTGGTGCGGAAACAGGAAAGAGAGGTCGATGTCCGCTTAGGGCGGGCACCGGCCACTCTTTCACAGTGAGTATGAGGCCAGTTCGTTTAATTCATGCAGGCAAAATGGTTTATGCAATCGCCACCGCCTTCCCTTCGTGTTGTGAAACGAAACGAATCTCATAGAGAGTTTCATCGAAGCATGAGGGACAGTATGTATGTGTGACCAGCTCCCTCCGGAGGGTTCGCGCATCCGGCTTGAGCCATTTGTTGCCGTTTTTCACCTTGTGGCATTTGCAGCATTGAGTCGTCATCGTTCAACCTCCCTCACATCGTGTGGAACGAATAGGTTCATGAATCAGGTATCGTCAAGAAACCGTCCGATCTGAAGAGGAATGCGGATAGATTGCCCGTATTTTTCCGTGAAGATGGCGAAAATCTCCACCTCCCGCGATTCTTGAGGGATATCATGCGATAATATAAGTTTGTAATTTCCCATGTAAAATGAGTATTCGAAAATGAATCGAGGACACGGTTGAAAATGAGTCATTCCATACCCAAACAGGGAGATCCTGCACACCCTTATCGAACCCATACATGCGGAGTGCTTCGGCTGAAACACGAGAATCAGAATGTAACCCTTTCCGGTTGGGTCCACCGGAAACGAGATCACGGCCAGTTAATTTTCATCGACTTGCGGGATCATTTCGGGATCACGCAGATTGTGTTTCACTTCGACCGGAATCGGGAGAATTTCCACATTGCCCAGGAGGTTCGAGTTGAGAGCGTCCTTACCGTTAAAGGCATGGCGATGCGTCGAAGCGATGAGACGGTCAATCCGACGCTGCCGACGGGGGAAGTGGAGGTCTGGGTGGAGTTTGTCCAGGTAGAGTCTGCCGCGCAACAGGTTCCCTTCTCCATCGCCGATGAAGAGAAAACCAATGAAGAGCTTCGCCTGATCTGGCGATTCCTGGATCTCCGACGGGAGCATCTGCATCAGAATATCGTGTACCGGGACAAGGTGATTCGGTATATCCGGGACTATATGCACCGTCGGGGATTCCTGGAAATCCAAACCCCGATTCTGGCGAACAGCTCCCCGGAGGGCGCGAGGGACTTCCTGGTACCCAGTCGCCTGAATCCCGGCACATTCTATGCGCTGCCGCAAGCTCCCCAGCAGTTCAAACAATTGTTGATGGTGTCCGGATTCGACCGATACTTTCAAATTGCCCCGTGTTTTCGGGATGACGATGCCCGCGCGGATCGGTCTCCCGGTGAGTTCTACCAGTTGGATCTGGAGATGTCGTTCTGTACCCAGGAAGACGTCTTCGACGTGGTAGAGGGACTGTTTACCGACATGACTCCGGCGATCTCCGAGAAGAAGATCCAGGAGAGTCCATTCCCCCGGTTCACCTATCGCGAGGTGATGGATCGATACGGATCGGATAAGCCGGATATCCGGTTCGATCTGGAAATCCAGGATGTTTCGGACATCTTTCGCGAATGCCAGTTGAATATCTTTGCGAAGACGGTCCAGAGCGGGGGCGCGATCAAGGCGATCCGATTCCCCGGTGGAGTTAAGGAAAGCCGGTCCTGGTATGACGGCATGGAGGATTTCGCGCGAAGCAAAGGGGCGAAAGGGCTTGCCTATCTACTGTTTCGCGGGGATCGCATCGACGGTCCGATTGCCAAGTTTCTCTCCGATAAGGAACGCGAGGGACTGATCGAACGATTGGGCGTGAAGACAGGCGATTCGGTTTTCTTCAGCGCCGGAAAGTGGTCGGAAACCTGCGCCTTGATGGGCGAAGTCCGCACCCGTCTTGGGAAACATCTCGATCTTCTGAAGGGGAAAGAGAATACGCTGGCTTTCTGTTGGATTGTCGATTTCCCGATGTTCGAGTACAACGAAGAAGAGAAGAAAATCGACTTTTCGCATAATCCGTTCTCAATGCCCCAGGGAGGATTGGAGGCACTGGAAACAAAAGATCCGCTGGACATCCTGGCCTTTCAGTACGATATTGTCTGCAACGGGATCGAGCTTTCTTCCGGTGCGATCCGAAATCATCGTCCCGACATCATGTACAAGGCATTTTCCATTGCGGGATACAGCAAAGAAGAAGTGGACGCGAAGTTCGGGCACATGATTCGCGCCTTTTCGTACGGCGCGCCGCCGCACGGTGGGATTGCGCCGGGGGTCGACCGAATTGTGATGATTTACGCCGATGAAAACAATCTGCGGGAGATTACCGCGTTCCCCAAGAACCAGCGCGCCCAGGATCTCTGTTCCGGAGCGCCCAGTGCGGTCAGCCAACGGCAGCTGGATGAACTTTATATCCAGTTGAATCTACCGAAGGAAGAATGATGAGACGCTATTGCCTTCCTCACCCCCCGGCCCCCTCTCCAAGTATGGAGAGGGGGAGAAGAGCGGTTCTCCCTGATGGAGAGGGAATGTCAATCCGTCATTCTGGCGAAAACTGGAATCCAGGTGCGCAGCCACACATGTTTGCAGGTTCACCGGCAGAATGTTGGTGCCACCCGAGAAATCCCTCACCCCAACCCTCTCCCGGAGGGAGAGGGAGAAAAGACAGGAGGGAGAGGGTGAACGGCACGATGGCCGGGCAGGCACGGGGGCCTGCCCCTACGGCCTGCATCACAGCGGCAACAAAGAACATCGCAGAGACAATGGCGGATATTGCAGGGGCAATCCCCAGTGGTTGCCCTGCGGCCTTGTTGGTTTGGTTGTGTGTCTTGATGCTGGGGATGGTGGCGGTCTTGCCAGTCGGGGCGGAACCTGTGGTGGGAATTCTGACGGGGAGTTTCCCGGAGACACCATCGAAAGGCGAGCCGCTGGACCTGTCGCCGTTCTTGAAGGACCAGGGAATCCAATCCGTGATGGTGGACGGATTTCAAATCCAGGACCCCAAGAGTTTTACTTCGGCCCGTTTCGATATTCTCATTTTGCCGAATGGTTCTTTCTTCCCCTTAGCTGCATGCGAGTCATTTCTGAACTACCTGAAGTCGGGCGGATGTTTCATCAGCCTGGGCGGATATGCGTTCGATCGCCTCTGTGTGCGTGAGGGAGACAAATGGGTCGAGAAAAAGGAAATCCTGCCGGAGGAGCGGCTTTCGGGCCGGTATGGGACGCCCGGAGATACCATGGCGTTGCGCCCCGATCAGATCCCGATTTTCGATCCGACCTACCTATTTCAACGGGTCCAGAGGGTTGTGACGCGGCGGGATCAGTTCCAGATGGAAAGGAAAATCGAGCTGGAAACCAGCCTGGAAGGGTTCGCGGCTACCGCCATGACAGGCAGCAACAATCCCGTTTTTCCGGTCAATTACGCCCGGTGGATTTCACTGTTGGATGCGCAGGATCGGTATGGCCGGTCACGCGGGAGCGCGCTGGCGGTCATGTTTCATCATGAGGGGCCGTTCAAAGGCTCGGCATGGGCCTTTTCGGGAATCACGAACCAGGATTATTTCACTCAGAAAGACAGTCCGCTGCGCGATGTGCTGGTGGATACGGTTCAGATACTCCGGCGGCGGGCGTTTCTTGTACACACCGCGTGCAATCCGGTGTATTGCGCCACGGGAACAACTACGACAGTCAATGTCACCGCGGCGAATTTCGGTTCACAGCCATTTGCAGGCCAACTACGCCTGATGCTATCGAGACGGAGAATCGAGCAGAAGGACATCACGCTGGCACCCGGTGGTGTGCAGGGATTCGCGTGGGATGCGGTCAACTCCAACCGCCTGGCTCAAACCAACGGCGTGTTCCATGTGGATCTTGTGCAGAACGAGAAAGTGGTTGACTCCATTTATGGCGGCGTGGTTGTCGCTCCGAGGGATGAAAGCCCCACCGCATCCGTTGTGGACTTCCGTGCAAACCGCTTTGTGATGGAAGGACGGCCGTCTTTCCTGTTCGGAACCAATCATACGGGAGAGGTTTGGTTTTCTCCGCTGGAGAATCCTGCGGTGTGGAGGCATGACCTGCGATGGATGCGGGACCATGGATTGAGAGTCTTGCGTGTGCTGCATTTCTCACCTTTCGGGGCACGCGGATATGAGGGAGTCGCAAACCACAGTTCGCTGGATTTGAAGGTCCCGCCGCCACCGCTGCTGGTGGATGAGACCGATGCGCTGTTGCACGCCTGCCAGAACGAGGGAATCGTGTTGTTTCTTTCTCTTCATGACTGGCTGGAAGAGGAGCTGACCGACGAGGAGCTGAAGGCACAGCGGGAATGGAATCGATTCTGGGTAAGCCGTTATGCGAAGGAACCGGGGATCCTATTCGATATTCAGAATGAACCGAATATCGGTATTCCCCAGACTCCCGAAATGCAGGTACTCTGGAACGAATATCTCCGTAAGACATACGGCACGGACGAGGCTCTAAAAGCAGCATGGAAGGAATCACCACCGGAGGCCCCTCTGGGCGCAGTTCCGCTGAGCGATACGCCCGATTCCTGGAGCAATGTGCGGCGGTTGGATGTGAACCTGTTCCGCACGGAGCTACTGAAGCGGTGGATTGCGGAGAATGCAGCGGGAATCAAGGAAGGGAATCCGGAGGCTCTGGCTACTGTGGGATTCCTGGCGGACTACCAGAGTGCGGAGAAGCTTCTTTCACTGGAACACCAGGATTTTGCGAATATGCACTATTACGGCCCGGTGGACCGTTTCCCGGCGTCGTTGAAACTGTCCGACCGGCGATTTGAGGGAAAGTCGTTCACGCTGGGAGAACTCGGCGCTCAGGAAGCGCATGACGGTCGTGTGAAGGGCCAGGAGGGATTGTTCACTGAGCCGTCGGTAAATCGATTTATGACAGTGGCACACGAAGCGTTTGGAATGGGGGCCGGATTTATGCTGAATTGGTGCCTGAAGGATATGCCCGGCTCCGAGTTTCCATGGGGATTGACTTATCGCCAGGACGGCGTGGATAAAGACTGGGCAAAGATTTATCGGAACATGGCTTTGTTCACATCCTTTCTAAGACCGTTCGACCGGCAGCCGGAAGTCTTTCTGCTGGTTCCCGATTCACACCGAATGGGAGGCCAGGCACGCCAGGTCACCGATGGCGTGATGAATGCGGCACGGTGGATCTTTTCGGAGCACGTGGATTTCGGAACAATCAATGAATGGGATCTCGCGAAGCTGCCGAAAGAAGTGAAGCTGCTTGTGTGGCCCATTCCCTATTGCCCGCTGGACGAGACGTTCGAGAAAGTTTGTCAGTTCATTGAGAAGGGTGGGACTGTCTATTTTTCCGGAGATATTGCTTATGATCGGAATCGTCAGCGGACTCGCCTCGAGCGCCATCAACGGCTGGGGCTTGATCCGCCGCCGGAGCATCTGCCGCTGGAGTATCCGGAAAGTGCGGGAACTCCCTCTGCAGTGACGGCATCGGTCGGATCGGGCACGGTTCATTTTCTGCCCTGGCCCGCAGAGATTTATCCGAGCCGACTCCAAGGCCCCTTGCCGTATCGGGCCGCGATATCAGGGGCCTCTATCGAACGGAATATTATCACGCCGGACGATCCACAGGTTCATGCATTTCGAGTGAAAGATCGACGCGGTGAGTCCTACGTATTCTTCCGGATGGCGGATGACAAAACGCCTGTTGAGTACACAACAAATCTGGGAACATCGAACGTGTCTTTTACGTTGTCGGGGCGACGAGGGGCGCTGTTCTTCCGGACACTCAGCGAGAAGTTGCTTGTGTATGAGGGTGGCGGGGAGTTGCGGATTGACGGAAAGCGGATACTGCGATCCGCCGGCGGGATTATGCTTTGTTCCTTGGGCGTGAAACCGATCTTTGAGACATCGGAATTGGTCGTTTTTCCTGTGGACCAGGGCGATCTTGAGCTGTACGAGCACGGATTTCAGCAGCCGGTGGTTGTGGTCGGAGAATATGAGGACAGGCGCTGGAAAACGTATGAGAGATTCGAGCCGCAGCGGACTGAAAGCGGATTGAGTATACCGATTGATGTGGACCGTGCCAGCTGTCTTTTGGTTCTCTGCGAAGATGGAAAAGAGGCAGAAGTCATCAGGAAGCTGACAGCACAGTTGCGGTTGTAGCGGAAGGGAATGGGACAAATAAAACGAACAGGACAAATAAGACCGACTTTGTTTTTGAATTTGCAGAGGTTAAATTAAGGCGACATCATTCTGATCGAAGCGGGAGGAATGGAACCGAATGAGGATTCTGATTGTATCTTCTGAAGTTGCGCCACTTGCGAAGACCGGAGGTTTGGCGGATGTAGCAGGATCTCTGCCCCCGATCCTGGAGCAGTTCGGGCATGAAATGGCTGTCTGCATGCCCAAATATCGGGCGGTTACCGAAGGCGGATTTGCGACCGAACCGGTGGGGCCGATATCGATCCTGATCGGCTCGGAGCCGGTCGACGGGGCTATTGAAAAGACCATTCTGCCGGGCAGCAGAGTACCGGTATATTTGATCGCGCAGGATGCCTATTTTAATCGAGAAGGGTTATACGATGTCGAGGGGCGCGGATACCCGGACAACCTTGCTCGTTTCTCGTTTTTCTGTCGGGGAGTCCTTCAGTGGCTGGAGAAGTCTTCCTGGATTCCGGATATTATTCATTGCAACGATTGGCAGACCGCGCTGATTCCGCTGCTCATCAAAACGGAATTCAATTTGTATCCCGAATTATCCAATCTAAAAACGCTATTCACCATTCATAATTTGGCCTACCAGGGATTATTTCCTGCGGAGCAGATTGCCATAGCCGGGATCGGCTGGGATCAGTTCCATATTGACGGAGTGGAATTCTGGGGACAGATCAGCCTGCTGAAAGGCGGCCTGGTTCATGCCGATTACCTTTCGACGGTCAGCCAGGCATACAGTGAAGAGATTCAGACCGAGGAATTCGGTTGCGGTTTGAATGGGATCTTGCGCAAACGCGCTGCGCGTTTGTGCGGAATCCTCAACGGCGCGGATTACAGCACATGGGACCCGGCAACGGACACGTTCATCGAACGGAATTACAGTGCCGAAACGGTAAGCCAGGGCAAAGCCGCCAATAAGAAGGAGCTGATTCGACAGTTCGGGTTGAGTCCCGAATGTCTTTCCAGGCCGTTGATCGGCATTGTCACGAGATTGGCGTACCAGAAAGGGATCGATCTGCTGGTCGAGGCTCTGCCGGATCTATTGAAAAGCGATGTGGCGTTGACGATCCTGGGGACCGGGGAATTGAATCTGGAGGAAGCCCTGAGCCGTCTTGGGAATGAGTATTCGGGATCTTGTGGTGTGCGAATTGCCTATGATGAACGGATGGCACACTTGATCGAAGCCGGCGCGGACATGTTCCTGATGCCGTCACGGTACGAGCCTTGTGGATTAAGCCAGCTGTATAGTCTGAAATACGGGACCATCCCGATTGTGCGAAGTACGGGTGGTCTGGCAGACACGATCCGGGACGCCGATGAGGATCCGGAAGGAAACGGATTTGTTTTTGAAGAATCCTCCGCAGCCGCGCTCAAAGATACAGTCGACCGTGCCATTGTTGCATTCCGGACGGCCCAACGATGGAACGAAATTGTGCGGCGCGCGATGGCGCAGGATTTCTCCTGGTCCACGGCAGCCCGTGCGTATGAGAAGCTGTATCGCAAGATTTTGCGAGAGGCTGGGGTGTGATTCGCCTGTTCCCAAAGGCAATGTGGTTAAGTTAGGGAGGGTGCGCGGTGGGGTTGGTAAGTCTAATGAGTTCAACCCCCTCTGTATCTCCCCCAAACTTGGGGGAGAGGGTTAGGCGGATATGTCTTTGTTCCGAGACAATCTTTTTGCGTCACCCCCACTACCCTCCGGAAACAAGGCATAGCAGGTGAAGTATGGTTTCAAATCCACGCATTCTCCTCTGTTTATTCTGGCATCAGCATCAGCCGCCGTATTTTGACCCGGAGGCCGGAGAGCTGGTTCTGCCCTGGGTGCGCCTTCATTGCACCAAGGACTATGTGGATATGGCGATGCTTGGAGGCCGATATCCGAAAGTCCATCAGACAATCAACCTGGTTCCCAGCCTGATTGAGCAGATTCACGGGTATGAGAACGGAAGCCAGACCGATACGGCTTGGCGGCTGTCCTGGAAACCCGCCGAAGACCTGACTGACAGCGAGAAACGCTATCTCCTGACGAATTTCTTCGATGCGAACGAGCAGTGGATGATTCGTCCCCACCGCCCGTACAAGAATCTGTGGCAAAGACGCAAGAACTCCCTGGAGCGATGCCTGGCAGAATTCACGGCACAGGATTACCGGGATTTGCAGGTCTGGTTCAACCTGGTTTGGATCGACCCGATTTTCCGCATGCATCCCGAGAATCCCGTGACAGTACTCATCGAGAAAGGAAGGAATTTCACTGAGGAAGAAAAGAGGATTGTGCTGACAGAACATCAGCGCCTGATGGCTGAAGTGATCCCCACGCATCGCCGGTTTCAAGAGTCGGGGATGCTGGAGGTAACTACAACTCCATTCTGCCACCCGATTTTGCCGCTGTTGTGCGATTCCAACATAGCCCGATTCAGCCAGCCGGAAGACCGTCTACCCGGCCCGCCATTTCGCGCGCCGGAAGATGCGCGGGAACATGTGGCTCGTGCCGTGCGTCAATACGAACAGGAATTCGGACAGCCTCCACGGGGGATGTGGCCTGCGGAAGGCTCGGTGTCGCAAGAAGCGCTGGCCATCCTGGTAGAAGCAGGTATCCGGTGGGCAGCCACGGATGAGGCGGTATTGTTCGCCTCGAAATTGAAAGGCGGGAAGCGCCCACAGAATCTTTATCAACCTTATGCCGTGGAGACGCCCTCCGGGCCGATTACCCTGATTTTTCGAGACCACAAATTATCCGACCTGATCGGATTCGAGTATTCGCGATTTCCAGCAGAACGCGCGGTGGATGATTTCCTTTCGCGTCTCCACGCCATCGCGGATCGGCAGCAGAGTCCCAGTCTGATCCCGGTGATTTTGGACGGAGAGAATTGTTGGGAATACTACCCTGACGACGGTCTTGCGTTTCTGGATGCACTGTACTCCCGCCTGACATCCGATCCCGAAATCCAGTGCTGCACGGTGAGCGAGGCACTGGAACTTCTTCCGCCGGAGAACACAATTGCGGACTTGTTCCCTGCCTCATGGATCAATCGGAATTTTCGGGTCTGGATCGGTGGGGATGAAGACAATATCGCCTGGGATTGTCTCCGACAGACACGAGAAACACTGGTGCGCGAGCAGGGACGTCTGGACGAGAATTGTCGCGCCGAAGCCTGGGAACACATTTATCGCGCGGAGGCCAGCGATTGGTTCTGGTGGTATGGGGACGATCATCCCTGCATTCACGCGCATATTTTCGACCGGATCTTCCGAAATCGTCTGCAAGCGGTCTACCAATTGCTTGGCCAGGACCCTCCCAGCCGCCTGCAGAAACCGATTCGCGTAAAGGGCTTGGCGACGCCCTCTCTTGGAGGCCGTCTGTTCCGTCGTCCGAATCCAAAGGGAACGAGCTTTTTCGAATGGGCCGGGACCAGCGAATACCTGCCGGGGAAATCCGGCGGAACCATGCACCGCACCAGCTACGAGATGTCCGAATGTCTATACGGGGCCACGGAGGACGGCTTGGCCATGCGTCTGTGCATCAGTTCCCGCCTGGCCCATGCGTTCTCACTCGGACGGTGTTCCATGCGTCTGATCTGCGCCTCTCCGGTGGAATGCGATGTCGATCTGACTGAGGATCGATACGACGTGCAACTGCACCGAATGGACAAGACGCTCCAGGTGTTTGTCGATCTCACAAGCATATTGACCTCGCCGGACCGTGCGGTCCGAACAACCACATTCGAATTCGCGCTGGAACTGTTGGAGAATGGGGAGATTATCGAACGTTGTCCGGAAGAAGGAGTGCTGTCGATTCCGTTGCCGGGACCTCACCTGCACCTTCGGCGGTGGTTCGTGTGAGAAATTATGAATGATGAAGGATGAATGATGAATTGAAGAAAAGGATGGGACGAATGGGACATATAAGACCAATGGAAGATCATGGAGGAAGAGAAAGAACTGGGGGGCGGCTTCCATCCCGGAGAGAATGCTCCCCGGAAAATGTCTGCCCTGCTCGAATATGAAACGTCGAACCGTTTATGCCTGTGCCTCCTGCGGGAATACCCAGCCCAAGTGGTTCGGTCGCTGCCCGCAATGCGGTGAATGGAACACCGCCTCGGAAGAGATCGTGGACGAACGCCCGGATGCTCGCGGGGCGGTTCTGTCATCATCGGGTCGGATGGGCGCTTCACCTATACCCCTGGCCCATATCAGCGACGATCAAACCGGCCATCTGCCCACTGGGCTGAAGGAAGTGGACCGTGCGCTCAGCGGGGGGATTCTGCCCGGAGCAACTCTGCTCCTGGGCGGGGAACCGGGGATCGGTAAATCCACCTTGCTTCTTCAGATCTGCGAGGGAATCGCGCGGAGCAGCGGGCCTGTGCTATATACGACCGGCGAGGAATCGCTTTCGCAAATCAGACTTCGCGCGGACCGGATCGGTGCGCGTTCGGAGAATCTGCTGGTAAAGGCGGAGACACGAGTTGAAGATATTCTCGCAACAATCCGCGAAATTCGCCCGTATCTGGCTGTTGTGGATTCCATTCAGACGACCTATTGGAGCGAACTGAGCGCCGCGCCGGGAAGTGTGGGGCAGGTTCGAGACTGCTCGGCGTTATTGATCCGCATGGCAAAAGAGACCGGGATTCCGATCATCCTGGTTGGGCAGGTCACCAAGGACGGGAGTATCGCAGGACCGAAAGTGATGGAGCACCTGGTGGATGCTGTGCTCTATTTCGAGGGGGACCAGCACTACACCTACCGGATTTTACGTGTGACCAAGAATCGTTTCGGTTCCACGCACGAGATCGGCGTGTTCGAGATGACCGGACGTGGACTCCAGGAGGTGAGCAACGCTTCCGCCGCGTTTCTCGGCGAGGGATTTAATAAACCGCCCGGTTCGCTTGTGACTGTGACGCTGCAGGGAAATCGGCCCCTGCTGATTGAAGTCCAGGCGCTGGTGACCCCCTTTCACGGGTACGGCATTCCGAGACGTACCTGTTCCGGCGCAGACCCGCTTCGGTTGGCAATGGTCCTGGCGGTGCTCGAAAAGCGCCTGGGAATCCCGTTTGGAACCAAGGATGTTTTTTTGAATGTCACCGGGGGTATTCATTTGGATGAACCGTCCTCGGACCTGGCAGTGGCCATGGCCATCGTCTCCAGTGACCGAGACCAGGCGCTGCCTGCCCAGACAGTGGTGTTCGGGGAAATGGGACTGAGTGGGGAGATTCGCGGTGTGAAGGGTGCGGAAC
>Ga0116141_10001599_pt1 | contig 19450 bp, 17 predicted proteins | sample AD_UKC097_MetaG_FD_89744 | JGI IMG/M metagenome (GOLD analysis project Ga0116141, IMG submission 89744) | Active sludge microbial communities of municipal wastewater-treating anaerobic digesters from USA - AD_UKC097_MetaG | ecosystem: Engineered > Bioreactor > Anaerobic > Digestate | place: USA...
CACCACCGGTCCGCGCATCATCACCGCCGAAACCAAGGCCGAAATGAAGCGCGTGCTGGCCGACATCCAGTCGGGCCGGTTCGTGAAGAACTTCGTGCTCGACAACCGCGCCGGCCAGCCCGAGCTGAAGGCAGCCCGCAAGGCCGCCGAAGCCCACCCGATCGAACAGACCGGCTCGCAGCTGCGCGCGATGATGCCGTGGATCGGCAAGAACAAGCTGGTGGACCAGGAAAAGAACTAAGTCCGATCCAATCTGACTGTTTGACCTGACAGCGCCTCCGGGGCAGGATTGCGAACAATTCGCAAGTCCTTCCCCGGAGGTTTTTCATGTCCAGCCGCATCCTTACCGCCCTTGCCCTCGGCAGCGCCTTGCTGCTGACCGCGCCGACCTACGCGCAAAAGGCCCCGGCGCTCCCCGGCAGCAAGTCCACCGCAGCCGTCACTGGCGGCACCTATCAGGCCGATCCCGGCCACACGCTGGTGCGCTGGACGGTCGATCACTTCGGCTTCAGCCCCTACACCGGCCTGTTCGGCGGGGTAACCGGCACGCTGGAACTTGATCCGAAGAACCCGGCGGGCGCCAAGGTCGACGTCACGATTCCGGTTGCAGGCGTGGCAACCGCCAGTTCCGCCCTCACCGCCCACCTGCTGCGCGCGCCCAAGGAAGCGGGCGGCAAGCCCGACTTCTTCGGCGCCGATCCCGCCCCGGCCCGCTTCGTTTCGACCCGGGTGGTCGTCACCGGCAAGGATCGCGGCAAGATCAGCGGCAACCTGACGCTCAACGGCGTGACCCGCCCGGTGACGCTGGACGCGACCTTCTATGGCGCGGGCAAGGCTCCGGCCGCGATGGGCGGCAAGGAAAACGTCGGTTTCACCGCGCGCGGCACGATCCTGCGCAGCCAGTTCGGCGTGGCCTATGCCATTCCGCTGGTGTCGGACGCGGTCCAGCTGGAAATCGCGGCGGCCTTCGCCAAGTAGGCCGCACTCAGCGCATCAGGGCAAAGGCGGTGCGCAGTTCGCGCACGAAGGCTTCCGGTTGCTCCCAGGCGGCGAAGTGCCCGCCCTTGTCCATCTCGCCCCAGTGGACGAGGTTGGGGAAATTGCGCTCCGCCCATCGGCGCGGACAGGGCAGGATTTCCTTCGGGAAGGCGCTGACCGCGACCGGAAGCGTCACCTGCTGCGGCGTAAAGCTGCCGAAGCTCTCCCAGTAGAGCCGGGCAGAGGAAGCGCCGGTGGCCGGCAGCCAGTAGAGCATCAGGTTGTCGAGGATCGCATCGCGCGACAGCGCGTCGAACGGCGATCCGGCATTGTCGGTCCAGGCCCACATCTTCTCGAAAATCCAGCCCGCCAGCCCTGCCGGACTGTCGACCAGCCCGTAACCCACGGTCTGGGGCCGCGTGCGCTGCTGGGTGGAATAGCCCGAATCCCAGTCCAGATAATGCTTGAGCGCGCCCAGCGCCTTGACCTCGGCGGGGGTGGGATTGGCCAGTTCCTCAGGCTCGGGCCGCCCGACCGGCATGTTGAGGTGGATACCGATGCAGCCCTGCACCTGCTGCACGCCAATCGCGGTTGTCACCGCACTGCCCCAGTCGCCGCCCTGCGCGACCCAGCGGTCATAGCCCAGGCGCGCCATCAGCTCGCCCCAGGCGCGGCCGATCTTCTCCACCCCCCAGCCGGTGTGCTTGGGCTTGCCCGAAAATCCGAACCCCGGCAGCGACGGCGCGACAACATGGAAGGCCTGCCTGCCGTCCTCCGGATTGGCCAGCGCCTCGATCACGCCCATGAATTCGATCACCGAACCCGGCCAGCCGTGGGTGATGACCAGCGGCAGAGCATCGGCATGGGGCGAGCGGACATGCAGGAAATGGATGTCCAGCCCGTCGATTTCGGTAATGAACTGGCCCAGCGCGTTGAGCCGCGCCTCGCAGGCCCGCCAGTCATAGCCGCGCCGCCAGTAGCCGACGAGATCCTGCAACGCCGCCAGCGGCGTCCCTTGCGACCAATCGTCCACCGCCTCCTTTTCCGGCCACCGGGTCAGGTCGATCCGCGTGTTCAGATCGTCGATCTGCGACTGCGGGATGGCGAGCGTGAAGGGGCGAATCTGCGTCATGGGGCGCAGCCTATGCGACAATCGCGATTGTGTTAACCGCGCAATTAAAGCTATCCCTCTGCCCTTGGAGAGGAGACACACAAGTGGTCCAGCCGCAGCTTGCCGGAATAAAGGTGGTGGACCTGACCACCGTGGTGTTCGGCCCCTATTGCACGCAGATCCTGGCCGATCTTGGCGCCGATGTGATCAAGGTGGAAAGCCCCGGCCTTGGCGACACCTTCCGCTGGTCCGCGCCCGCGCCGACCACCCCGTCGATGGCGCCGGGATTCATGGCGGTCAACCGGGGCAAGCGCTCGATCGCGCTCGATCTGAAGAGCGCGGACGACCTTGCGGTAATGCACGATCTGCTGCGCGATGCCGACGTGTTCGTGGTCAACGTGCGGGGCAAGGCGCTGGAGCGGCTGGGGCTGGACCATGCAGCGGTCCGCGCGCTCAATCCGGCCATCGTCTATGTCCACTGCGTCGGCTTCGGGCAGGACGGCCCCTATGCCGACCTGCAAGCCTATGACGACGTGATCCAGGCGGCGACCGGCACGGCCACTCTGCTACCGCGCGTCGATGGCGATCCCCGCCCGCGTTACCTGCCCTCGCTGATCGCCGACAAGGTGGCGGGCCTCCACGCCGCCTACGGCACCATGGCCGCACTGTTCAGCCGCGAGCGCACCGGTGAGGGGCAATGCGTGGAAGTGCCGATGTTCGAGGTGTTTTCCAGCTTCATGATGCTGGAGCATCTGGGCGGGCAGACCTTCGATCCACCGGTTGGTCCGGTCGGCTATGCCCGCCAGATCGATCCCCTGCGCCAGCCCTTCCCCACTACCGACGGCGCGATCTCGATCGTGATCTACACCCATGACGCCTGGGACCGGGTCTTCACCCTGCTGGAAGACCCGGAGTTCATCGCGCAGGAGCGGTTCAACGTGCCGGGCGGCCGGGGCACGCACCAGGACGAGCTGTACCGCCATCTCGCCGAACTTACGCCGAACTTCACTACGGCGGAACTGCTGCGGCGCTGCGCTGCGGTGCAGATCCCGGCCCAGCCAGTGCGTGACCTTGGCGAGGTAATTGACGATCCGCACCTCAACGCGGTGGGCTTCTTCAGGCGGCGCGAGCATCCCTCCGAGGGGGCCTATTTCGAACAGGCGCAGCCGGTGAAGTTCTCGTCCGGCAGCGCGGCGCCGGTCAGGATGCCGCCCAACCACGACCAGCACGGCGCCGAAATCCGGGCGGAACTGGCGGCGAGGAAGGGCTGAACCGCTCCGGCGCTCTCCTGCGTCGGTTAATATCCCCTGCCCCGTTCGTGTCGAGCCAAGTCGAGGCACCGCGCACCCGTGTCTCGACTTCGCTCGACACGAACGGAGGTGGGTGGATATGGAAGAATGTCTCCCCCCGTCAGCCCGTAACGGCTGCCTTCGATGCCGCTTCCACCCGCGAGCGGTCCGCCAGCATCATCGTGGTCGAAGCCTTGGCCAGGACATTGCCGTCCTCGTCCAGCAGGTGGCCTTCGTAGAACGCGGTCTTGCGGCCATTGCGCACCGCCCAGCCCTCCGCGATCACCAGTCCGGGGCGCACCGGGGCAAAGAAGCTGACCTTCAATTCCAGCGTCATCGGCGTCACGTCGGCACCATTCCGCGCAATCGCCGCGTGGGCCATGGCCGCGTCGATCCAGCCGGTGACGAAGCCGCCCTGCACCACTCCGCCGGAATGGCACATGTCGGCGCGCGCCCGGTATTCCAGCCGCGCGCGGCCTTCGGGGTTCATTTCCGCGATGCGCACAAGGCTCATCGTCTCGTAAAGCGGGTCGCTCGCAGTATCGCTCATCGGACTTACGCCAGCGCCGAATAGATCAGGGTCTTGAGCTCGCGCCGGACCGGATAGACGCTGGAGGGCGACAGCTGGGTCATGAACACCATGGTCAGCCGCTCGACCGGATCGACGAAGAACGCGGTCGAGAACATGCCGCCCCAATAGAACTCACCGACCGATCCGGGGATCATGGTGCGCGCCTGATCCAGGTTGACCGCAAAGCCCAGGCCGAAGCCGACGCCCGCATTGGTCGCCTCGCTGAACAGCGACTTGGACCAGCTGGCCAGGTCTCCGCCATCGGGCAGGTGGTTCATGGTCATCAGTTCCAGCGTCTTGCGCGAAACGATCCGTTCCCCCTCAAGCTCGCCGCCGTTCAGCAGCATGGTGCAGAAGCGATGGTAATCGAGCGCGGTGGAAACGAGGCCGCCGCCGCCCGAAACCTGGCGCGGCTCGCGGCTCCAGGCGCTTTCCTCGGCCCGGTCGTACATAACCCGGCCCTTTCCGGGCACGAAGGTGTAGCAATCGGTCAGCCGGTCGGTCTTGCCCTCCGGCACGGTGAAGAAGGTGTCGTCCATCTTCAACGGGGCGAAGATGCGGCTGCGGAAGAAGTCGCCCAGCGACTGGCCCGACAAGCGCTGGACCACCGCGCCGAGGACATCGGTGGAAACCGAATAGTTCCACCCCTCGCCCGGCGAGAATTCCAGCGGAATGCCGGCCAGCGCGGCGACGAAGCCATCCAGATCGAGATTGCCGTGCCAGTTCTCCAGTTTGCCCTCGCGGTAGGCGGCATCCATGTTGGAACGGTTCTGGAAGCCGTAGGTCAGGCCCGAGGTGTGGCGCAGCAGGTCGACCATCAGCATCGGCCGCGTGCAGGGCTTGGTCAGAAACGGCACCCCGGCCCCGCCGCCATTGTAGACGCCCAGATCCTTGAATTCCGGCAGGACGTGGTGGACCGGCGTATCGAGCGCGACCTTGCATTCCTCCACCAGCATCATGAAAGCGATCGAGGTGATCGGCTTGGTCATGCTGGCGATGCGGAACAGCGAGCCTTCGTCGATGGTCCTGCTGCCGCCTTCGCGCGCGGGGCCTTGCGAGGAGAAATGCGCAATCTCGCCGTCGCGGGCGATCAGCACCTGGGCGTGAGGCAGCTTGCCGCTATCCAGATACCGCTCCTTGATGAAGGCATCCATGCGGGCAAGGCGTCGGGCATCGAATGCGCCGCCGGGCGCGGTGATCAGGGACACATGGCTCTCCGTGAAATCGGTTGCACTTTGCGCACCTGTATTGCCGGTGAAGCGGGACGCGGCAAGGGCCGAGGCACGGGGCGATGCGCGTTTTCCTACAGGACGGCTCACAGGCTATTGTCGGGGCCATGCCGTGCCTTGCCGTCCTTCCCCTCCCGGTTCCTCCGCCCGGTTCGCCCGCGCCCGACGGAAGGTCACACCTCGCCCGTTGGGCACATCTCGATCAAGGCCGCGTCAGCCGCGCAATTGCGCCAATCGGCAGCCGGGATGGCGCGAAAGGTCACGGCACAAAAAACGCGGCAGAGTGTCCAGCGCGGTTGTGGTCCCTTCGCCCCTTTACAAGCCCGCCCCCGCTCGCCATAGGCTTGGCCCATGACGCTCGCGCGCACCTCGAACCTGGGCCTTACCCTGCGACTTATCCGCCCTTGGGCGTGAGCTGGTGCGTCCCCGCCGGACGTCCGGCGGCTCCCAAGGGGATCGAGACACACCGTATAGTCGCAATGCCAGTTATCGAGACGCTATCATGACCATGCTGAAGAACCCCGGGGCCAAGTACCGCGCCTTCCCGCCGATCAACCTGCCCGACCGCCAGTGGCCCTCGAAGGTCATCGACAAGGCGCCGCGCTGGCTTTCCACCGACCTGCGCGATGGCAACCAGGCGCTGATCGACCCGATGGGCGCGGAAAAGAAGATGCGCTTCTTCGACCTGCTGCTGAAGGTCGGCTGCAAGGAGATCGAGGTCGGCTTCCCCGCATCGGGCGCGACCGATTTCGATTTCATCTCAGGCCTGGTGCGCGGCGACAAGGTGCCCGAGGACGTGGCGATCCAGGTCCTCACCCAGTCGCGCCGCGATCTGATCGAAACCAGCTTCGCCAGCCTCGAAGGCTCGCGCACGGCGATCGTCCACCTGTATAACGCGGTCTCGCCGGTGTGGCGCAAGATCGTGTTCGGCATGTCGCGCGAGGACATCAAGGCCATCGCCATCGAAGGCGCCAAGGTGCTGCGCGACCAGGCGGCGAAGTATCACGGGACCGACTGGGTGTTCGAATACAGCCCGGAAACCTTCTCCACCGCCGAGGTCGATTTCTCGGTCGAGGTCTGCGCGGCGGTGATGGACGTGCTCCAGCCCACGCCCGAACATCCGATCATCTTCAACCTGCCCGCCACGGTCGAATGCGCGACGCCGAATATCTATGCCGACCAGGTGGAGCTGTTCGGGCGGATGATCCCGAACCGCGACAGCGTGGTGATCTCGCTCCACACCCATAACGACCGCGGCACCGGCATTGCGGCGGCGGAACTGGGCCTGATGGCCGGCGGCGACCGCGTGGAAGGCTGCCTGTTCGGCAATGGCGAGCGCACCGGCAACTGCGACCTGGTGACGGTCGCGCTGAATATGTACACGCAAGGCGTCGATCCCGAGCTTGATTTCTCGGACATCGACGCGATCGCCAAGACGGTCGAATACTGCAACCAGCTGCCGATCCATCCGCGCCATCCCTACGTGGGCGAACTGGTCTACACCTCGTTCTCGGGCAGCCATCAGGACGCGATCAAGAAGGGCTTCGCCGCGCGCGAGAAGCAGAACGACGAGATCTGGGAAATGCCCTATCTGCCGATCGACCCGGCAGACCTGGGCCGCAGCTACGAAGCGGTGATCCGCGTCAATTCGCAGTCCGGCAAGGGCGGGTTCGCCTGGGTGCTGGAACAGGACCAGGGCCTGAAACTGCCCAAGAAGATGCAGGCGCATTTCTCCAAGCACGTCCAGGAACTGGCCGACGAAGTGGGCCGCGAACTGTTCGCGGATGATATCTGGGACGTGTTCCAGCGCACCTACAAGCTCAGCACCCCGCAGCACTTTCAGCTGGTCGACTACGAGGAATCGAAGGCCCCTGACGGCACCCGCGTGTTCGCCGGCAAGATCGAGCTGGACGGCAAGGAACAGTCGGTTTCGGGCCGGGGCAACGGCCTGATTTCCTCGGTGGTCACCACCCTGCGCGACAGCTTCGGCGTGCAGCTTGAGGTCAAGGACTACACCGAGCACGCGATGACCGCCGGCTCGGATGCGCGCGCGGCGGCCTATGTCGAATGCGTCACGCCGGACGGCAAGACCATCTGGGGCGTCGGCATCGACGAGGACGTGGCCACCGCCAGCGTCCGCGCCGTGCTCAGCGCAGCCAACGCCGTGTAAAACGCGAAACGCCCGCGCAAAAGCGCGGGCGTTTCACCTCAATTCCCCCTCCCGCTTGCGGGAGGGGAGTCCAAGGTCGCTGCGCATCCCGCAGCGGCGTTTCAGCTGGGCGTCAGCACCATTTTCAGCGCCCCCGCCTCGCGCGCTTCGAACATGCGGTAGGCCTCGGCACCCTCGCTCAGCGGCAGGCGGTGGCTGATGTAGCGTTCGGGCCGCAGCCGCCCCGACTGCACCAGCGGAAACAGCGCGGGCAGTTCCTCCGGCACGGAACAGGTGCCGATCCGGAAGGTCAGCCCCGCCGCAAAGGCGCGCTCCAGCGGGAAGGCGAAGCGGCGCGATTGCTGGACGCCGATCACCGATACGGTCCCCCGCCGCGCCACCAACCGCAGCGCGAATTCGACCGTGGCATCACTGCCGACCACCTCGACCACGCAGTCTAGCTTGTTGCCGCGCGTGTCCTCCTTGATCCGCTCCAGCGCCTCGTCAGGATGGAGCGCGATGGCCCCCGCCGCTTCGGCCAGGGCGCGGCGTTCGGCAATCGGGTCGATCGCATAGACCACATGCGCGCCCATCACGAAGGCGCTTTCCACCGCCATCAGCCCGATCGGGCCAAGGCCGATCACCGCCACCGACGAACCGGGCCGAATGTCCGCATTGCGCGCACCGAACCAGGCGGTGGACAGCGCATCGGTCATCATCAGCGCCTGGTCCATCGACACGCCTTCGGGCACCAGAACCGCGTTCATGTCCGCCGCCGGCACCCGTACCGCCTCGGCCTGCGATCCCTGGAGGCGGGCCGACAGGCCGTAGCACGAACCCAGGTTGAACTCGCACCTGGCGACATTGCCCGACAGGCACGAGCGGCAGGCCCCGCAGCCGACGGCGGCGGGCAGCATCACCTTGTCCCCCACTTTCAGCCGGTGGACGGCGCGCCCCACCTCCACCACTTCGCCCACCGCCTCGTGGCCGACGCAGAAGCCGGTGTCCTCGGAAAAGCCGTGGCCGTGGTAGATGTGCAGGTCCGACCCGCAGATCGAGCAAGCCGAAACCTGGACGATCGCATCGCGGTCCAATTGCGGCACGGGATCGTCCATGTCCTCGTGCCGGATGTCGCGGGCTCCGTAATAGCGCAGCGCCTTCATCGTCACCGCTCGTTCATCGCCACGTATTCCTTGATCTTCTGCTTGCCGAGCTGGCTCATGTGGACCTCGTCCGGGCCGTCGGCGATGCGCAGGTAGCGGTTGAGCGTGAAGAACCGCGCGACCGGAGTATCGTCGCTCACCCCCATGCCGCCGTGGACCTGGATCGCGCGGTCGGCGACGGTCTGGGCCATTTGCGGTGCAATCACCTTGATCGCGGCAATCAGGTCCTTGGCGACCTTGTTGCCATAGCGGTCCATCGCATCGGCGGCCTTGAACGTCAGCAGGCGCGACATCTCGATCTCGCAAAAGCTGCGGGCGATGTCCTGGCGGATGGCCGACTGGTCGGACAGCTTCTTGCCGAAAGCAACGCGGCTGTCGGCACGGCGGGCCATGATTTCCAGCGCGCGCTGGGCCTGGCCGATCGAGCGCATGCAATGGTGGATGCGGCCCGGCCCGAGGCGCCCTTGCGCGATCTCGAACCCGCGCCCCTCGCCCAGAATCAGGTTTTCCTTGGGCACGCGCACGTTGTCGAACCGCAGCTCGCACTCCCCGCCCGGCGAATTGTGCGATCCGAAGACCGTCAGGTGCCGCACGATGGTGATGCCCGGCGTGTTCGGCTCGACCAGGATCTGCGAATGCTGGGCGTGGCGCGGGGCGTTGAAATCGGTCTTGCCCATCACGATCCAGATGTCGCAGCGCGGGTGCATCGCGTTGGAAATCCACCACTTGCGCCCGTTGATCACATATTCGTCGCCATCGGGCGTGATCGACAATTCAAGGTTGGTGGCATCCGACGACGCGACCTGCGGCTCGGTCATTACGTAGGCCGAACGGATCGTGCCATCGAGCAGCGGCTTCAGCCACTTTTCCTGCTGCGCGGGGCTGCCGAACTTCGCCAGCACTTCCATGTTGCCGGTATCGGGCGCGGAGCAATTGAACACCTGGCTGGAAAACGGCACCCGGCCCATGATCTCGGCCAGCGGGGCATATTCGAGGTTGGTAAGACCGGGCGAGAATTCGCCGTATTCGTGCGGCAGGAACAGGTTCCACAGGCCCTTGGCGCGGGCCTTGGCCTTCAGGTCTTCCATCCCCGGCCATTCCTTCCACAGGTTGGCGGGGTCGGAGACAAAGTCGTGATAGGCCTGCTCATTGGGATAGATATGCTCGTCCATGAAGGCCTCGACCTCGGCGATCAGACCCTTGACCTTGTCACTGTGTTCGAAATCCACGCTCACTCTCCGCTTGGGCTTGTTCTTGTGCCGCCAGACTAGGCAGGCCGCCTGCCGCAAGGGAAGCGAAAAAGTGGCGAAATGCCACTTGCCTCCGCGCAGGGCCGTCATAAGCTGCGCACAAACAAGTGAAGCGGAGAGCCTGCGCGATGACCGAAGCCATCCTCGAACCCGATCTGCCGATCATCGACCCGCACCACCACCTGTGGGATCTGCGCCCGATTCTGGGGGCCTTTCCGCAGCCCTTGCACCCCTTCGTCGATACGGTGTCGCGTTCGCCCTATTACACCTTCAACGAACTCCATGCCGATGCCACCAGCGGGCACAACGTCATCGGCACGGTCTACATGGAATGCGGCGCCTTCTACCAGTCTGGGGCAAGCGAGGCGCTGAAGGTGCTGGGCGAGGTCGAGTACGTCAACGGCGTCGCCGCGCAGAGCGCCAGCGGCCTTTACGGCGACATCCGCCTGTGCGCCTCGATCATCGGCCACGCCGACCTGCGGCAGGGCGAAGGCGCGCGCGGCGTGCTGGAAAGCCTGATGGCCGTGACCGACCGCTTCAAGGGCATCCGCCACCAGGCCGCCTGGGACGCCGATCCGGAGACGCTCGGCCCTCCGTTCCATGCGCCGCAAGGGCTCTACCTCGACCCGACCTTCCGGCAGGGCTTTGCCCACCTGGGCGAACTGGGGCTGACCTTCGATGCCTGGGTGCTGGAGCCGCAACTGGGCGACGTGATCGACCTCGCCCGCGCCTTCCCGGACCAGGTGATCGTGCTCGATCACTGCGGCACCCCGCTCAACACCGCCGGCTATCACGGTAAGCTGCACGAACGGTTCGACGTGTGGCGCGCCAACATCCACGAACTGGCCAAGTGCCCGAACGTGTCGGTGAAGCTCGGCGGCCTCGCCATGTCGTTCGCGGGCATGCCGGACAAGGGTCCGGAAGCGGGCCTTTCCTCCGAAGTGCTGGCGGCGATGTGGCGCCCCTATATCGAGACCTGCATCGAGGCTTTCGGCCCTGACCGGGCGATGTTCGAGAGCAACTACCCGGTCGACAAGTGGGGGGCGAGCTATCCGGTGCTGTGGAACGCCTTCAAGCACCTGACGCTGGGCGCCTCGGCGGATGAGAAGCGCGCGCTCTACGCGGGCACCGCCGCACGGGTCTACGGCCTGACGCACCTGCTCGACTGATGGCCGCGATCCACCTGCCGCGCACGATCCGCATCGGCGGGGGCGTGCTGAACGAGCTGCCGGAGGCGCTGGCCGCCGCGGGCCTGTCGCGCCCGCTGATCGTGACCGACGGGTGGATCGCCACTTGCGGCATCCTCGAGCGGGTGGAGGCACTGCTCGCCGCCGCCGGGATGCCCGCGCGCAGCTTTACCGGCGCGGTGCCGGACCCGACGGTTAGCTCGATCGAGGCGGGCTGCGCCTTCCTGGCCGAGGGGACGCACGACTGCGTGATCGGTCTCGGCGGCGGCAGTCCGATCGATTCGGCCAAGATGATCGCTGTGAAGCGGGACCGACCGCTGGCGGTGCGCGACCTGAAAGTGCCACATCAGGAGAATGCCCCCGGCCTGCCGATCATCGCGATCCCGACCACGGCGGGCACCGGATCGGAGGCCACCCGCGTCACTATCATCACCGACGAGGTCAGTGACGAGAAGATGCTCTGCACGGGCCTTGCCTACCTCCCCCAGATCGCGGTGGTGGATTTCGAACTGACGCTCACCAAGCCCGCGCGCCTCACCGCCGATACCGGGATCGACAGCCTGGTCCACGCGATCGAGGCCTATGTCTCGCGCCTCGCCAACCCCTTCGCGGATTCCATGGCGCTGTCCGCGATGCGGCTGATCTGGCCCAACCTGCCGCTCGCCTGTGCCGATCCCGGCAACCGCGCGGCCCGCGAGGCGCTGATGCTGGGGGCCTTGCAGGGCGGGATCGCCTTTTCCAACAGCTCGGTCGCGCTGGTCCACGGGATGAGCCGCCCGATCGGCGCGCATTTCCATGTCGCCCACGGCCTGTCCAACGCAATGCTGATGCCGCTGGTAACCGCGTGGAGCGCGCCCGCCGCCCTGTCCCGCTATGCGCAGTGCGCCCGGGCCATGGGTGTCGCGCAGGACGGCGAGAGCGACCAGAGCGCGGTCGGCCGACTGGTCGAAGCGCTGGAGCGTGCCAATGCCGACCTCTCCGTCCCCTCGCCCCGTGCCTACGGCATCGACAAGGCGAAATGGGACGCGCTGGTGCCGGTCATGGCCGCGCAGGCGCTCGCCTCCGGCTCCCCCGGCAACAACCCGCGCGTGCCGGTGCAGGAAGAGATCGAGGCGCTCTATCGGCAGGCCTGGGCCTGAGGGTCAGACCGGCTGCAGCGGTTCGTGCGTCAGTGGCACGGATTCGAGGCTGACGGGATCGCCGGTCCGCACTTCGCCGCCGCTCACCACCACGGCCATGACTCCGCACTTGCGGATCAGGCTGCCGTCCGCCGCGCGGTCTAGCGTCGCCTCCATCAGTCCGGGGGCGAGGTCGTTGAGCTGACGGCAGGGATTGCGCAGGCCGGTGATCTCCACCAGAGCGTCCTCGCCCAATCTCAACCGGGTTCCGGTGGACAGGCCCAGCAGGTCGACCCCGCGCGTCAGCACATTCTCGCCAAGCTGGCCGGGTGCGATGGCGAAACCCTTGTCCGCCAGTTCGTCGAGCAATTCGCTGTGAATCAGGTGCACCTGCCGCAGGTTCGCGGCCTGCGGGTTCTTCCTGATCCGCGCCAGATGCTGCACCAGCACCCCGGCATGGGCATCCCCCTGCACCCCGCGCCCGGCAAGCAGCACGATGCTGTCCTGAACCCGCTTGGAAAAGCGATGCTCGGCATCGCAGGCCAGCGCGGCAACTTGGGCGGTCATGCCGTCACGCTAGCAGCCGAGGGGGCGTTGACAAGGGGCCATACGGCCACTCGACAGGTGAAGGTCCGTCCCATAGAAAAACCCTTCAAGACCACTCCGGGGGATTTTCCTGATGCCGCTTCCCGCTCCTTTCGACCGCCTGCGCCTGCCCGTCATTGCTTCGCCGCTGTTCATCATTTCCGGGCCGGAGCTGGTGATCGCCCAGTGCAAGGCGGGGATCGTCGGCAGCTTCCCCTCGCTCAACGCGCGCCCCTCGGGCGTGTTCGACGAATGGCTGCACCAGATCACCGAGGAACTTGCCGCGCACAACCGCGACAATCCCGACCGGCCGGCCGCGCCCTTCGCGGTCAACCAGATCGTCCACCGCTCGAACAACCGGCTGGAGGAAGACCTTGAGGTCTGCGCCAAGTGGCAGGTGCCGATGGTGATCACCTCGCTCGGCGCGCGCGAAGACGTGAACAAGGCGGTCCACGACTGGGGCGGGATCGTGATGCACGACGTGATCGACGATCGCTTCGCCCGCAAGGCAGTGGAAAAGGGCGCGGACGGGCTGATCCCGGTCGCCGCCGGTGCGGGCGGCCATGCCGGCACGCTCTCGCCCTTCGCCCTGATGCAGGAAATCCGCGAATGGTTCACGGGCCTCGTCGCCCTGTCCGGCTCGATCGCCTGCGGACGCTCGGTTCTGGCGGCCCAGGCGATGGGCGCGGATTTCGGCTATATCGGTTCGGCCTGGATCGCCACGGAAGAGGCGAACGCTGTGCAGGGCTACAAAGACGCCATCGTCGCCGGCAGCGCTGACGATATCGTCTATTCCAACCTGTTCACCGGGGTCCACGGCAACTACCTGCGCCCCTCGATCGCCGCCGCCGGGCTCGATCCCGATAACCTGCCGGTCAGCGATCCCAGCGCGATGAACTTCGGCTCGGGCGGCAATACCGAAGCCAAGGCATGGAAGGACATCTGGGGTTCGGGTCAGGGGATCGGCGCGGTCAAGGCCGTGGAAACGGTCGCCCAGCGGGTCGACCGGCTTGAAGCGGAATACAACGCCGCGCGCGCGGAGCTGGCCGCCAAGGCCGGGCTGCGGCTGGCCGATCTGGAACCCGCCTGAGCTAGCCCGCACCGGAAGCGATGGCTGGCCAAAGCAGGTCGGCCATCGCATCCAGTTCGGTGAAATCCACGCCCGTCCCCAACGGGTCGCGGCGGTTGAGGCGGATTCGCCGCCGCTGGTCGAGCAGTTCGGCGCGCAGGCGGTGCTGGAGCAGTTGCAGATCGTGCAGCGCCCGGTGCAGCGCCGCTTCAGGCGCGCGGGCCCGCCGCGCCGCCCAGCCGGCTTCGATTTCCCCCACCCGTTCGAACACCATTTCGTTGTAGCTGCGGTGCGGACCACGGTGGAGCGGCAGGCCGATGGCCAGCGCCGTGTGGTCGTTTGCGGGAAGCAGCAATCCGTTCAGGCGGAAATCGTCGAATCCCAGCCGCTCCTGGCCTAGATGCGCCAGCATCGGCGTGAAGCAGGCGCGGCTCAGCAACTGGCGCGGCAGGATGTGGTGGCGCTGCAGCCCCGGTTCATGGCCCGGGCTATCCCGTCGATTGACCGCGCGAAACGGCAGACGCTGGCGCTGGGTGCCGACAGCCGCCCGGTTTCCGTCGCCAGCCGCACTCATCCATCCAGCCTGACAGACACGAACCGGCCATCGGGAGCGGCGTGGAGCAGTTCGCCGCCGGGGCCGACATAGTCCCGCGGCTCCAGCAAAGGCCCTTCGAGGACCAGTTCGTGCACCAGCCGCATGGCGATCCGCGCCATCGCGCCGGGGGCCAGTCCCGCCATGCCTTCAAGGCGCAGCTCCTGGCCGGTGAAGAGGGCGAGGCCGAAGCTGGTCATGCCCGATGCGCCGTGCCGCTCCAGAGTCGTCAGGCCGAGCGCCGGGAAGGCTCCGCCGCCAAGCCAGGTGCTGGCGATGCTCCGGAAATAGTCCGGCACCATCCAGCTGCGCGCGGGGTGCCAGACCACTGCCCTCAAACCCGGCAGGCTGGCCATCGCCGCGCCCAGGCCCACCAGGATCCGGACCACTGGCAGCAGACCCCCACCCTCCAGCAGGTGCGGACCGGGGGAAAGGCTGACAGCCTCCCCCACCGGCGCCTCCGCAAGGCCGAGCAGGGCGCCGGGTGGAGGAACGGGCTGCGGCGGGGCTGGAGCGAGGCCCCGGCAATCGAAGGTCAGCCCGCTGGCCAGCAATTCCAGCCAGCCCTCGTCCGGATCGGGCTGGTGACTGATCGAGAAGTGCAGCGAGCCGCCGCCGTCCCGCGACAGCGTATCGAGCGCGCCAAAATCCGGCCGCTGCCCCTGCCCGAACAGCAGCGACAGCACCGGTCCGCCGGTCTTGCCCGCGCTGTCATCCCGATGGTCGATGACTTACCCCCCATGAACCCTGACAGGTTAGGCACGTTCGCGCGCCTTTTCCAAGCGCTTACTGACGGCGCTGCAGGTTTGATGCATCCGGTTTGGAGAAGTCGTCCCGTAACGGGTCAGAAGATTCCCTGCGCCAGGCCTTCCGCTAGCCCCGCACCGAGCGCGCGGCAAGGCCCAAGCTGTTCTTCAGAAACGATTTTCGGGGCAAGGATCGCGTCCGGGGTCTGGGCCGCAAGGTTCAGGATCAACGGTTCCGCCACCCGCCGCAGGCGCCAGCCGGTGACGATCCGGTCAAGCTGCGCCAGGGCTCCGTGGCCGTCCGATCCGGCGGCGATCATCGTCGCATAGGGCCGCCCCTCGACCATGCCCAGCAGCGGGTAATAGCAGCGGTCGAACATCTCCTTCATCGCCCCGGACATGGTGCCGAGGTTTTCCGGACAGGCGAAAAGATAGCCTCTGGCCGCCAGCAGGTCTTCGGCGCTGACCGCTTCCGCGGCGATCAGGCGCGCGCCCTCCCCCGCCGCCTCGAAGGCGGCCTGCGCCATTGCGCGGGCCGCCCCGGTGCGGCTGTGCCAGACGATCGCCAGCATATGCGCGCCGCCTGCCGCCTAGCAGCCCGGCGAGACGATCCCGCCCAGCATTCCGCCCAGACCGCCGCGCGGCTTGCACTTGGGCTTCTGCCTCGGCTGCTGCGAGGATGACGACGAGGACGAGGTGCGGCCATCGCCTTCATCGTCCATGCCCATGTCCCCCATGCCCTCCATTCCGGGCATGTCCATCCAGCTGGTGGTCGAGCGGTGGCGGACCCGTGCCGACCATTCCAGCACCCAGGCGGCCTTGGGGTTGGCCGGTGCGGGCGGATAGGAGAAGCTTTCCATCGGGCCATAGGCGGTGAGCGTGCCCATCTTGAAGTCGGGCGCGGCGGCGCGGACCTCTGCCGGGACCATGCAGCTGGTAGTCTGCGGCGTCATCACCGTGCGATCGCGAACCAGGCCGGCGACCTGCGCGGGGGTCAGCCAGTCATCCAGCCCGCCGCCGAACTGGCGGGTGGCGCTGCTCGACCACATCACCATGTCGCCCATGTCGCCGCGCGGCCCCATCTTGCCGCCGACCAGAGTGGCGAGATAGCCGGTCGCGTCGGGCACGGCGTTCCAGGTGACCAACTGGGCGCCGCTCGGCTGGTTCGCCTGCTTGCTGCGCAGCGCGGCCATGAAATCCTTGGTCAGGGTAAAGGCGATGTCAGGCGAATAGTTGCCCACGATCCGGTGATCGCCCGGCAGCGCGCTGTCCGCCTTGACGTATTTGCCATCCTCGGCCGGCCAGCGACCGAAGGTCTTGCTGTTGGTCAGGGTCGGTCCCCAGTCGCGGACGATGGTCGTGCTCCACAGCCCCGGAGGGGCCTGCCCGGCAGCCAGCTTGGCAAAGTCGATCACGATCGGCTGCCCCTTGGGCGCGTGTTCCCCGCAGCCCCAGAACAGCAGGAGCCGGCCCTTGGGCTTTTCACCCTTCCATTCCTCTACCGCCGGTTCGAGCCGTGGCGTGACCAGCGCGACCGATTTGCCGAGCCGCGCGCCCGCCGGCATGAAATGATCCGCCTTGGGCGTGCCGGGCGCTGCCGCGCGCGAGGAACCGAGCCGCAGGTAAAGCTCATGCTGGAGCCGGTTGCCGCCGCCCATCATCATCGACATGCCCATGCCCATGCCGCCGCCCGCGCCCATCGCGGCCATGCCCGATACGGTGCCGGCACGCATGTCATAGCGGGCAACCGGCCCGCCGCTGGGCGAGCGCTGCGCCAGCACCGGGATCGCGCCAACCACGGCGGCGCCCAGCGCGAGTGAGATGATCAGCTTGCGATTGCCCGGCATGTCCCGATTCCTCCTCTTATCCCGCCACGATAGCCCATGCGTTTATTAGGGCATTGTCAATTCTCGACATTGCCCCCCTGTCAACAACGCGCTCGCCGCGCTTGCCCCGCCGGCCTGCGATCGGCTAGCCGGTGGAGGATGAGCACGACCGCCAATTCGATCCTGGGCCTGGGCCGTTCGCTGGCCGGCAAGACCTGGCAATGGCGCGGCGGCAACATGGACCTCGCCACCGGCGCAACCTCGCTCGACCATGACCTGGTCACCCAGCTGCTGCTGGCGCGCGGCGTCCCTCCCCACGATGTCGAGCGCCACCGCACTCCATCCCTGCGCGCCTTCCTGCCCGACCCTTCCGAATTCCGCGACATGGACACCGCCGCCGAACGGCTTGCCCAGGCCGTGCTGACCGGCGAGCGGCTGACGATCTATGGCGACTATGACGTTGATGGGGCCACCAGCGCCGCCCTGCTGATCCGCCTGCTGCGCGATCTGGGGCACGAGGCCGGCTATTACATCCCCGACCGCCTGCTTGAAGGCTATGGCCCCTCGGGCGAGGCGCTGGTCCGGCTCGGCGAGCAGGGATCGAGCCTGGTCGTCACGGTCGATTGCGGAGCCATGGCCCATCAGGCGCTGGACATGGCCCACGCCGCCGGGGTCGACGTGATCGTGGTCGATCACCACAAGTGTTCGGCAGAGCTTCCCCGCGCCGCCGCGCTGGTCAATCCCAACCGGCTGGACGAAAGCGATGTGGGCGCGGCCCACGGCCACCTTGCGGCGGTGGGCGTCGCCTTCCTCCTCGCCGTGGCCACGGTGCGGACGCTGCGCGCGCGCGGCTATTTCGCAAACCGGCCAGAGCCCGACCTGTTCGCCCTGCTCGATCTGGTCGCGCTGGGCACCGTGGCCGATGTCGCGGCGCTCCACGGGCTCAACCGCGCGCTGGTGGCACAGGGGCTGAAGGTCATGGCCCGGCGCGAGAACATCGGCATGGCCGCGCTGATCGACGCCAGCCGCCTTTCCCGCGCGCCTTCGTGCAGCGACCTCGGCTTTGCGCTGGGGCCGCGAATCAATGCCGGCGGACGAGTCGGCGAATCGACGCTTGGCGTGCGGCTGCTGACCACCGAGGATCCGGACGAGGCCCGCGCGATCGCTGCGCAGCTTTCCACCCTCAATGAAGAACGCCGCGCGATCGAGGCCGCCGTGCAGGAAGCAGCCGAAGCGCAGCTCGATGCCCAGCACAACCGCGCCGTGCTGACGCTTGCGGGGCGCGGCTGGCATCCCGGCGTGATCGGGATCGTCGCGGGGCGAATCAAGGAAAAGACCGGCAAGCCCGCACTCGTCATCGCGCTTGATGCGGACGAGGCCGGGCACGGCAAGGGCTCCGGGCGCTCGATCGCCGGAGTCGATCTGGGTGCCGCGATCATCGCCGCGCGCGAACACGGCCTGCTGGTGGCGGGCGGCGGCCACGCCATGGCGGCGGGGCTGACGGTCGATCCCGGCAAGCTGGACGCTCTGGCTGACTGGCTCGATTCGCGGCTGGGCGACAAGGTCATGGCGGCGATGGCCGGGCAATCGCTGCTGCTCGATCTCGCCCTCGCGCCAGGCGGGCTGGTGCCGCCGCTGATCGAGGCGATGGATAGCGCCGGTCCCTTCGGCATGGGCTGGCCGGGCCCGCGCGTGGCGGTGGGCCCGGTGCGGCTGGTCAAGGTCGACGTGGTCGGCGCCGATCACGTCCGCCTGATCGCCCGCGGCGACGACGGCGCCAGCTTCAAGGGCATCGCCTTTCGCGCTGCGGAGAGCGATCTGGGCCAGGCCCTGCTCCACGGATCGCAGGGCCGCCGCCTGTGGCTGGCGGGCCGCGCGAAGATCGACGACTGGTCGAGCCGGCCCCAGGCGGAACTGCATGTCGAGGACGCCGCGTTCGCTGATTGACACATTCTTGCGCTTGGGGGCTTGACCCCCACCAGCGCCTTGCCTAAAGGCGCGCCCTGCCTTCCGGCGAAACCGGATTGGCCCCTTCGTCTAGCGGTCTAGGACGCGGCCCTTTCACGGCTGAAACACGGGTTCGATTCCCGTAGGGGTCACCACCACTACCCGGCACCGGCCGATCCGGTCCCGGTATTTCCGGCGCAGGCCGGCCCCTTCGTCTAGCGGTCAGGACGCGGCCCTCTCACGGCTGAAACACGGGTTCGATTCCCGTAGGGGTCACCATCCTCACATCCTGCACCCCTCTCCCCGCACGGGATGCCGCGTGTCCCTGTGACTGCTGCAGTGCGCCCGGCGCCGCCGCTGTCACCAAACTGTCATATTGGCGCGCCAGTTGCTGTGCATGGCCGTTCCCTCTATCCCCGCGCCGATGAAGCCCAGGCGTTATTCCTTGTCCGGCGTCCTGCTGGCGCTTGCCAGCGGCGCCGCACTGCTGGTGGCGGGAATCGAGCCTGCGGCGGTGCTGGTCACGGTCGTCCTGTGGCTGGGCTCGCTCTGGCTGGCCGCTCCCGAACCCGAGATCACCCTGTCCCGGCCCGATGCCGGCGAAGTTTCACGCGATGCGGTGCGCGATGCGATCGAACCG
>Ga0116141_10001613_pt1 | contig 19378 bp, 18 predicted proteins | sample AD_UKC097_MetaG_FD_89744 | JGI IMG/M metagenome (GOLD analysis project Ga0116141, IMG submission 89744) | Active sludge microbial communities of municipal wastewater-treating anaerobic digesters from USA - AD_UKC097_MetaG | ecosystem: Engineered > Bioreactor > Anaerobic > Digestate | place: USA...
AGCGTGGAAATCTCATCGTTGGAGCGAGCAAGTGGAGATCGCCACGTCGCGGAGTCTTGTGCTGTCCGGTCAACCCCCACCTAACCTCCCCCGATCTTCGGGGGAGGGACCGCTCCCCCACTTTCTTTGCCCAATCACCGGTCTGCCGGTCCATAACTCATTCGTTATTTCGCGGTCAGACCGCCGTCGACCGGAATGTTTACGCCCGTAACGTACGCAGAGGCATCGGAGGCCAGAAAGACAATAGCGCCTTTCAAATCTTCCTCGTTCGCCATCCGGCCCAGGAAAGTACGTTTCTCATAGCGGTCAACAAAGATCTGCTCCTGGTTGTTGTAAAAACCGCCGGGGCTGATGCAATTTACCCGCACCCCATGGGGACCGAGCTTGGACGCGGCAAACTTCGTCAATTGAATCATCCCGCCTTTGTGGAAGTAGTAATCGGGCGGTGTGCCCCATCCCAGTCCTTCGTACAGGGTGAAGTCCGGGCCTATCATGCCGTAGATAGATGCAATATTGATAATGCTCCCACCGTTCTGTTTCGCCATTTGTTCGCCGAACGCGCGGGTCATCATAAAGATACCGGTGGCATTGACCTCCATGCTGCGGGCAAAATCCTCCGCCGGGGAACTCCAATCGGACATGGGCCGCAGTACGGAATTGTTGATGAGAATGTCCACTCGTCCGGCTTGTTCTAATACAAAATCCAGCAACATTCGAATGGACTCCTCGGAACCCTGGTCCAATGTATGAGCCGTGACATCATGGCCATCCTGCCTCATCCGCGTGGCCTGCTCCTCCAGACTGTCGATATTCCGGCTGGCAATGAATAGTCTTGCGCCCGCCTCCACCAGGGCATCGGCAATCTGGCGACCGAACAAACCCGCCGAGCCGGTCAAGACCGCCACTTTTCCGTCCAATCGAAAAGAGTCCATCACATTCATGTTTCAATCATACCGTCCTTTCGGAACCCATCGACTCATTCCATGTCAATATCTTTTAAATAGACCCGTTTTCCGCCCTGCTCCCGACTTTGGACACCGGCGATAATGATTTTCATCAATTCGACGGTTTCCTCAAAGGGGATTGGACGAATCCCGGTCTGTAAATAGTTAATGAAATTCGTTAATTGCGTTTTAAACGCATGAAAAGTATCGTTATGCTGCGCGGAAAGATGTCCCTTTGTTCCATGGACATTTAGAAAAAGGGAGCCACCGAACATGTCGCTGATGGCGGCAAGAACGACCTCAGCCCGGCATTCATGGCGGATGTGGACAATGCCCGCTTTCTCATCGCCGGAATGAACAACGGATTGCCAGCCTCCCGTCGGAAGAAACGGATATATGGTCTCCAGTGCGTGAATACCATACCGCTCCCAACTATTGACGGTGGTCATGGTGAGAAGTCGAAGTTCGCCCACCGATGCCATTTGGGCACGCAGCGCCTGACATTCCGGGCTGTATCGAAGGGGGCTGCACGAGACGAATGGAATTCCCTTGCGATCCCACTCAATGAACGTGCGCAAGTCCTTGAGGTTATCCGCCAGCGGTTTGTCGATCATCAGGGGCAGCCCGGTTTCAACGAACGGACGGGCGCGGTCAACGTGTTCCCAGCCCTTGTCGGTCGGGATAATCACGGCATCGACTTGGCCGATGACATCTTTGGGGTTATCGACAATCTGAGGGACTTTGGAGCATCTTGCGACATGCTCGGCGTCGGCGCGGTTCTCGCACCAGATATGAGTGACCCGTGCCCCGTCAATGCCAAAGGCTTCCGGGGGCTGAAGGCCCAGGTACTCCGGAATCACCGGAAACGGACATTCCGTCATGGCCTCTTTGTTGTAGCCGTTGAAGATCGCCGACCAACTGTACGGATGGCCGTTTCCCTCTACCATGCCGATCATTGCGAGTCGAATCTGTTGCGGATCGTTCACCAAAGCCATTTGCGAATCCTCAGACATGACATCTGGATAAGACCGGCTCACCGATTCTCATCCGAAGCCACCCGTTGCAGCGTCTGTCCGGAGCGAATCCTCTCCAGGGCAGAACAGATCACCTTCTGTGTTTGAAAAGCCTCCGCCAATGAGCAAGCGGCCTCTCTTGCGCCATCAAGAAAATCCAGAAATGCGACCGTTTGCCTGGTAAACCACGAGTCCCGCTCCAGCGGTGCAAGCGCCTGAACATGCCAGGGTCCTTCCGTCTCGCTGCACCAGCTGAGGCAATTTCGATGCAACTCGGCCCGGAGCATCCCACGCTCGCAAACCAGGGTCAACATCTGTTCGGGTTGCGGCTGGTATTGGTTGAGGCTGTAGGAAGCAAGAACCTCTCCGTGCCGGGCCAAAATGTGTACCGTATCCTCTACCTGCACACCGTCCAGATGCTGGTGCGAGGCATCCACGGAGATTCGATCAATCGGCCCAGCGAGCCATTCCCCCAGGTTCAGATGATGCGACATGGCATCCTGGAGCGCTCCACCGCCGGTCTCATGCCGGGCGTAATAGATGTCCCGATAAGCGGGGCGATAATGCGGAAGTTCTGGCCGCTCACATAGATCAATTCCAGCAATCGGCCGAATGGCCCGCTGTGGAACATCTCGCGCAATTTCTCAAATAGCGGGTGATGCCGATAGACATAAGCCACAGCGGATGGAAGGCCCGAATCCCGGACCTTCCGAATCAACTCATCAATTCCCTGGAGGGTGGTCGAAAGAGGCTTCTCGATCAGCATCGGGATTCCGGCATCGGCGAGTTTGTGGGCAATGGGAATATGCAGCTGGGCGGGAACGGCGATCACCGCCGCATCCCATTTCCCCTCCAGCGCTCCTTCCAAAGAATCGTGAGACACCGTTATACCGTACCGTTGCGCAACCGCTATGCGCAATTCCGCGTTGATTTCCACAATCCCGGCAATGGCCCTTCCAGTGTTCATGAAGCAGCGAAGATGACGTTCCCCGATGGAGCCAGTCCCGATAATCAGAATTCTTTTCATTCTCATCTCCTGCATTCCCGATGACAGTCGTTGAGCATATCAGATTCCGCTGGGGAAGATACTGCCAGCCGTTCTCATTGCACGGTCGTGGTCCGGCTCCTATAGTGAGCGGAAGAATCACCATCCTGCACCGAGGGCAAGCATACGTCATGGCTGCTTTGCGGGAAAGAATTCTCCGGGTTTATGAGGGACAGATTCTCGACACCGTTCCGTTCATGCTGGACCTGTCCCACTGGTTCTATCACCGGTTCCGATTGCCCTGGGATCTCAGTTGTCCGTACATCGAACCGGATCATGAATTGATCGGATATCACCGCAAGGAAGAAGTCGGGTTCTACATTGCCAACAATGCGGCATTCTGGTCCGAGGAATATCCCGAAGATGTGTCGGTCACGGTCCGCAAAGAAATGCGGGATGGCATTCCGGAGATCCTCTGGGAAATCGCCACGCCATTGGGGACTATTCGGCGTGTGCGACGGTGGAACGAGTCATCGTATTCCTGGCCTATTGTCCGCTGGGGGATTCGAGACGAGAGCGACTTGAGGATATTTCAATATGCGATGTCCAACCGGACATTTCATCCCCACTGGGATCGATATCGGGCCTGGGCGGATGCAATCGGGGAATGCGGTGTGGTATATATGCCGTCAGGATACAGCGCCGTGGGGATGCTGATGAACCTCTGGATGGGGGTGGAGAATACGATCCTCGCCGCATTCGAACAGCCGGAGGTGATGAGGGGAGTCGTCGATTCCATTCATGCGTGCCAACTCGATTTGATTGACTTGCTGGCAGAGTCGCCTGCGGAGATTATTGTGATGGGCGACAATTTCTCTTCGGATATTCAGCCGCCGCATTTCTTTGCGGAGTGGTCGCGAGATTACTACGTGGAGGCGATTCGGCGACTGCACGCTGCCGGGAAATTCGTGGCGGTGCATATCGACGGCAGGTTGCGCGGAAGCATCGGAATGATCCGAGAGACCGGCGCGGACTGTGGGGATGCGATCACTCCGGGCCTGGCGGGCGATCTTACGCCGGAGGAATGCCGGGAGGAAGCGGGTGATGAATTCATCTTATCTGGTGGAATTTCACCGGGACTCTGGTTGCCGGATGCGAGGGAAGAAGAATTCATTCGTGCGGTTATGCGATGGTTGGAATTGCGGAAGCGAAGCCCGCGTCTGATTGCGGCGGCGGGGGATCAGGTGCCACCGGGCGCGGTGGAAGACCGCATGCGGATCATGCGGGATCTGGTTGAAGAACAGGGGCGGTTTTGAAGGTCCGCCGGGCACGGGCACTTGTTTATGCCTTGACGGGGAAAGAAGGGGCATGGTAGGGTCCAATGCCCCAGACCACAGGCTGGAGGCCTGTTCCACCTGGAATTTCCCTCACCCCAACCCTCTCCCGGAGGGAGGGGGAGAATGGATCCTCCGCCAACGGCAGAGGGGGAATCCCCGATCAGTAGAATGGCAAACGGCTGACGGGACGGGGATAGACAACACGATTTGGAGAATTAGCGCATGATGAGAAAAGATACATATAAATGGGCGGTTGTGGTAATGCTGTGGTTTATTTGCTTTTTTAATTATGCGGATCGGCAGAGTATTTTTTCCGTTTTTCCTCTGTTGAAAACCGAAGTCGGTCTGACCGATGTTCAATTAGGCCTGGTCGCATCGGCCTTCATGTGGGTCTATGCCGGATTCGGGTGGATCGCGGGGATGGTGGGGGATCGGTTCAGCCGAAAAGCGGTCATTTTATCCGGATTTTTCTTCTGGTCCATCATTACGGTGTTATTCGCTTTTTCAAGAGAATACTGGCAGCTGGTGACTTTGCGTGCCGTGGAAGGATTCGGAGAAGCATTTTATTTTCCTGCTGCGATGTCGATGATCAGTAGTTATCATGGGAAAGAGACTCGTTCGCGCGCGATGGGGATCCATCAATCCAGCGTGTATGCAGGAACCGTGGCGGGAGGCTGGCTGGGGGGCTGGATGGGACAGCATTACGGATGGCAGTCATCGTTTCTCGTGCTCGGATTCGGCGGTATATTCTTTGCTCTCGTACTTGTGTTTCTGCTCAAAGAACCCAGTCGGGAGGACATCCTCGCGTCTTCTCCCGATGATCGGGATGATAAGAAATCGGAAGGCATTGGGCAGATTCTGATGAGCATTGTCGGACTCTACAAAATCCCGATGGTATGGATTCTGACTGCCGTCTTCGTCGGCGCCAATTTTGTCGCGATGATCTACCTGGTCTGGACACCGAAGTTTCTGTACGACAAGTTTCAAATGAGTCTTTCGATGGCAGGATTCAACGCCACGGCCTATCTGCAGGTAGGATCGGTATTGGGAGTGCTCTGCGGTGGGATGCTGGCGGATTACATGGTCCGGCGATGGCGTGGGGGACGCATGATGACCCAGTCTTTCGGTCTCTTCTGTGGCGTTCCGTTTATTTTCGCCGTGGGATGGACGTTACATGTCCCCATTCTGGTCCTTGCATTGGCCTGTTTCGGGTTTTTCAAGGGAATATACGACGCGAATATCTGGGCATCGCTGCATGATGTAGTTCCGGTGGAACGTCGCGCAACGGCAGTGGGTGTAATGAACTCAATCGGCTGGTTCGGCGGCGGGATTGCAACGGTCTCCATCGCAGCCGCTTCCCAGCGTTTCGGGATGAGCACTTGCCTGAGCGCAACATCTATGATTTATCTTTTCTTTGGAATTCTATTGCTGGGGGGTGTTTTCAGGTTCATGGGCGGAAGAACACCGGGTGCTGTGCGCAGTCCGGTTCAGAAATAACCGACGGAGATTTCTCCCTTCGGTCGAAATGACAGGGAAGGGGTTCGAAATAACAAGTCCGTTGTTATTCCGAACGAATGTCAGGAATCTCCGCAAAGACATATCTATTACGGGATGCCAAATACGATCAGGTTTTTCTCCATCTCCTGACATAAGAGATGAAGGGATAGAACCACATCACCAGGCAGAGAATCCCCAATACACCGGCAACGGGGCGGGTAAAGAACTGCGCCAGGCTGCCCTGGGATTTGATCAGGCTGTTCATGAAATGATGTTCGATCATCGGGCCGAGCACCAGGCCCAGGACAATCGGACCGATGGGGACCTCGTTCGCCTCCAGGTAGTATCCCAGAAGGCCCATCACAATCATCACGCCGATATCGAATGTGCTGTGGTTGATCGCAAAGGAACCGACCACGCAGAAAAGCAGGATACCCGGTAGAAGGATTCGGCGTGGCATCGTCACCACCCGTCTACCGGCGAGGATGGCCAGATAACCGAATGGAAGCAGTAGGAGATTGGCGAGAAAGAATACAATATACACGGCATAGAGGAGTTCCGGCTGCCGTTCAAAGATGGCGGGACCCGGCTGGAGACCTTTCATCAACAACACACCGATAGCAATCGCCGTGACGGTATCGCCCGGAATGCCGAAGACCAGCGCGGGAACCCACGCACCTGCCACAGCGGAGTTATTCGCGGCGGTGGCATCTCCCACCCCCTCCAGGCTGCCCTGACCGTATTCCTCCGGGGTATCCGAGCACCGTTTCGACACACCGAACGAGATCCAGGCGGCGATATCCGCCCCGGCTCCGGGAAGTGCGCCGATTCCGGTCCCCAATGAGGCGGACCGCAAGAGACTCTTCTTCCGTCTCCCGAGCAGGCGAAACACTTCGACCAACACGCCGTGCCTTTCCGTTTGAGGGATGCGAATTTCCACATCGGAACGAAGAAGATTCCGAATCACCTCGGAGAGTCCGAACAAACCGATCATCGCCGGAATGAAACTCACGCCCCCCACCAGGTCCGAATAGCCGAAGGTGAACCGGGCGTATCCGTCCACCGGGTCCAGGCCGACTGTGGAGAGGAATAAGCCGATCCCCAGAGAAATTGCCCCTTTGAGCGGCGAACCTTTCGCAACAAGAGCGGCGCAGCTTAATCCCAATAGTGCCAGCCAGAAGTATTCATAGCTGGTGAATTGAAGCGCGAAAGTAGCCAGCAGGGGCGCGGCGATCATCAACACCACGGAGCCGAACAGGCCTCCCAAAACGGAGAAAATGAGGCACACCCCCAGAACCGATTGCGCCCGGCCTTTTTGAGTGAGCGCGTAAGCATCATCCGTATATGCGGCTGAAGACGGCGTACCGGGGATTCGCACCAAGGCTCCCGGAATGTCGCCTGCGAAGATCGCCATGGCCTCCATGGTCACAATCGCCGCCAGGGCCGGAACAGGGTCCATGTAGAAGGTAAACGGAACCATCAGGGCAACGGCCATGGTCGCGGTCAGTCCCGGAACCGAACCGACAAACAATCCATACAACCCGGAAACGGCCATGACCAGGAGAATGGAAGGCTGAAATACGAGGGCGAAGGCGTCGGCAATCACATCACCATCCCAGCCATCCAACCGGAAGGACAACACCTAACACGGTCGAGAAAATGGTATAGATGAATGGAACCAGAACCACGGTAACCACAAGGCCGACCCGCCAGGAATTGCCCAGAAGCGAACAGAATCCGAAGGTCAGACATCCGCCCGCAATCAAAAAACCAGTGGTGTCGGCGATCATCGAATACAGCACGAGTCCGGCAATCATGGCAACAACTTTGAACCGATTTCGGGGTTGATTCTCACTCGCGTCATTCACGGTCGGTTTTCGATAAAGAATCAACAGAAAACCGGAGACAGCAAACAGAACGGCGAGGACTCTTGGAAGAAATGCGGGGCCGGGGCGATTGCTCGCCGCGCCGGGGAAATGGGCAGTCGCCGCGTAGAGAACAATGCCCGCAATCAGAACCAGCGCTCCTAAAATCCGGTCGTTCCTCATTCCACAATCCCCGCATCTTTCAGCAACTGACCGAACTGGATGTCATCCGCCTGAAGGATTTCGCGGAATCGTTGAGCATTCTCGGTATCCACGAGGAATCCCACATTGTGCATTGAGGTCTCAAAATCCTTTGTGGCAGCAACCTCTTGCAGGGCATCCTCCAGACGATTGAGGATGGGTTGCGGTGTTCCGATGGGAGCGGCGAGTCCCGCCCAGCCGTAGATTTCGGCGTTGACGCCCTGCTCCACACAGGTCGGCACATCGGGGAACATCGGGTTGCGCTCGCTGCTGAGAATCGCGATCAGGCGGACTTTTCCGGCATCGAGCAACGGTTTCCCTTCAGCGGGAGAACAGAACACGACGTCGATCCCCTCGCTGATCAGCTGCTGAAGCCCCGCCGCTGCGCCGGTGCTCGGAACCCAGGTGAGCGCGTCCGGCGACAGGCCGCAAGCACTGAGCCAGGCGGCACACGCCAGATGCCAGATTCCGCCTTTCGCCGTGCCCGATGCGGTAAACTTGCCGGGATTCTCCTGCACGGCATTCCGCAAATCCTGCATCGTCTGCCAGGGCGAATTCTCCCGAACGAAAATCGAGCCGCATACTTTATTCATAATCATAATCGGCTCGAAATTCGTCGGCCCCACATCCGTCAGCCCCCGCCAGTGCATCATGTCGATTTCAGCGGTGAGCATAGTCAGGGTGTAGCCATCCGGTTTTGCTTTGGCACCGGCGGCATGTCCGCTGACACCCGCGCCACCGGCCTCGTTGATCACATTGACCCGCGCGCCGAGCACTTCCTGCAATCCTTTGGCGCAGATTCGGCTCACCGTATCCGTACCGCCACCCGCTCCCCAGGGACAGATGATCTGTATGGCGCGGCTTGGGAACTCATCCGGGGACTCTTCCCGCCCCTGGCCGCAACCGATAAGAATCATTCCAAGGCAAACACTGACCACACCGATGGAGAACTTCTGCTTCGCTTTCCGGACAGATGACATCTCTGATCCTTCCCGATCCACTCTTCTTGTTGAGTGGAGACTGCAAGACTCTATGGAGGAAACTTGGGAAGGTCAAGGCAGTGGAGAGCCGCAGCACAGTTGCCGCTCCGTGCGCTCGCTTGAAGGCTTGCCAGGAATCCTGAAAAATACGAAGCTGTTTATGGAATCGTGTCTGACTGTTCAAGACAGGAGATCAAACATGTTTGACCGGATTACTTTCGACCCGCAAATCATGGGGGGGCGCGCCTGTATACGAGGGATGCGAATCACCGTGTCTCACCTGGTCAACCTGGTCGCGAATGGAATGTCCGTCTCGGAAATCCTGGCGGAATATCCGAGTCTGGAGCCGGATGATCTCCGCCAGGCGCTCCATTACGCGGCGTTTCTGGCATCGGAAGAGGTTCATCCACTTGTGGTGGGGCATTGATGAAGTTCCTGGCGGATATGGGCGTGTCAATCAGCACAGTGCGTGCTCTTCGGCAAGAGGGACACGACACGGTTCATCTGACCGATGAGGGATTGCAACGGATTCCCGATCCGGAGATTCTCGAAAAGGCAAGGCAGGAAGGCCGTACTGTCCTTACGTTCAATCTGGATTTTGGAGATTTGTTGGCGTCCGGTCTGACCGAATCTCCGAGTGTGATTGTTTTTCGTCTCCATGACAAGACCCCATCGTCGGTGACTCTCAAGTTGATCGACTTGATTCACCAACGTGCCGAGGACATCCTAAAAGGGGCCGTTGTTGTGGTTGAAGATGCACGATACCGCCTGCGCCGTTTGCCGATCCGTCACACCGAAGAAGATCTATAGTGGACCATCGGGTCAAGTCCTGATCTTCCGTCCCCCAATCCCCGCCGTGCGATAAATGTGCTATTGTACCGGAGATTCGGAACCGGATTGATTCCCACATATTCCTCGAGATAGGAGATCGAATCCCATGGACAGGCAGATTTCCCGTCGGTCGGTATTTCAAGGTGCATTAGGCGCGGCAGCTACCGGTGCGTTGATCGCCCTGGAGAAAAGCAGCGAAGCGGCATCGACCGAGTCCGCTCCCATCCAGCCGAAAGATCCGCTGAAGATCACCAAGCTGGAGACGTTCCTGCTGAAACCCCGGTGGCTTTTCCTGAAGGTACACACGAACGCCGGGATTGTGGGGCTGGGTGAGCCGATCACCGAGGGCCGTTCAAAAACCTGCGCCACAGCAGTCGAGGAAATCGCCCCCTACCTGGTCGGGCAAGACCCTCGCCGGGTCGCGCATCACTGGCAGGCGATTTACCGTCATGCGTTCTACCGGGGCGGCCCCATCCTGACCAGTGCGCTGAGCGGCATCGACCAGGCCCTCTGGGATATCAAGGGCAAGGCATTGGGAGTACCGGTTTACGAGTTGTTCGGCGGGCCGACCCGCGACCGCGTCAAGGTCTACACCGGAGCAGGCCGACCGGATGACATCAAGAGGTCGATCGCGAATGGCTTCACGGCGTTCAAAACCGGTGTGGGCAACAAAAATCCCGCCAGGATTGTGGAAAATCCGGGATTTGTGCAGCAGTGTGCCGAGAAGTTTGCGGCGCTTCGGGAGGCTGCCGGGCCGGATATTGATATCGGAATCGACTTCCACGGCGCAATCAGCCCCCAGACCGCAAAACTGCTGATTAAGGCGCTGGAACCATACCAGCCCATGTTTATCGAGGAGCCGGTACAGTGCCAGAATGTGGATGTGATGGCGGAAATTGCACGGGGCACATTTCTTCCGATTGCTACCGGGGAACGCATTTTCACAAAATGGGGATTCCGCGAGATCCTGGAAAAAGGCGCGGCGAGTATCCTTCAGCCGGATTTGTGCCATGCGGGCGGGCTGACCGAATGCCGGATCATCGCCGGAATGGCCGAGGCCTACTATGTGGCGATTGCGCCGCACAATCCGCTCGGACCGATTTCGCTGGCCGCAGGGCTTCATCTTGCGGCTTCTATTCCGAATTTCCTGTGCCAGGAACAAGTCAACCTGGGAGACGGATATCTCAAGAAGCCGTTTGTGATCGAAAACGGCTACATCCCGATCCCCACGGGACCCGGATTGGGAATAGAGTTAGACGAAAACGCCATTGCCGACAAGATCGACCACGATTGGAGGAATCCGGAAACCTATGACGCTTATGATGGGGCAGTAACGGATTGGTAAAGATCCACGGCCTTGGAGTGCGGGAGCGCCAGCTCCCGCCTTGTCTTTTCGGATCGAGTCATCGCGGGGCAGGCACAAAGACCGGTCCTGTCTGCTATTTGACCTTGCAGATCACCGCCATGCCGTCTTTCTTCTGATCGGTGCAGCGAATGATTACCATATCGTAATCGGGATCGGTTCTCATCGCATCAAGGAAGTCCTTCATATCGTTTGCCGATACGATGACATTGTCCGCCACAATCACCGCCCCCGCTTTCAACATCGGTTTGAGGGCGAGGAAATACTTGTAGTAATCGGATTTTTTCGCGTCAATGAACACGAAATCGAATTGCCCCTCCAGGGTGGGGATCAGTTTCAGGGCGTCGCCCTCCATCACCGTGACGGTCTTTTCGAGACCGACCTTCTTGATATTCTCACGGCACTGCAGGGCGGTGTCGGGGTCGATTTCCATGGTGAACAAATGCCCGCCGTTGCGTTCAAATGCCATCCCCATGTGAATGGCTCCGTATCCCGTGAACGAGCCGATTTCCACTCCCCGCTGCGCCCGCGCACTCGCTACCATGATCCGAAGGAACTGCGCATCCTCCCTGGTTGTGCAGAGATCTGTCCATGGAAATTGTGCCAGGAACTCCTCGCGGAACGCCTGCATCTTCGCAGGGTTGTTTTCCTGGGCAAAACAACCGGGAACGGCGCACGCAAGAAGCAGCAAGGCTAAGGAGAATCGGTGTCGAATCATGGAATCTCTCCGTGGTTGAGAATGAATCGTTCGGGGGACTATACGGCCCGGTGAAATCCGAGGCAATCCTGGATAGATCGGACGATAGAACCGTTTGACGCAGTCAGATGGGCTTGTTAAGGTACTGAGGCGTCACAAGCAGCCTCATTCCACCTTCTAAGGAGACGGCAATGACAATCGGACGGCGGGAGTTTCTGCAACAAAGCGTGCTGGCATCATCGGTTCTGATGGGAGGCAATTCGATGGTTTCGGCATCGGAAAAGAAAACGACACGGCTGTGCGATGTCGGCTGGGCCTGGGAGGGACAGGGACTCGATCCGCATGTGCCGCCGTCGATTTATGGCTTGGGGCAGGGCACAACCTATCTCGGCCTCCAGCGTGCCAATTTCCTGTTTCATCCCACCGATGAATACTCGTTGGGGCTGCTTGCTAATCTGAAAGAGATCACCTGCGATATCACCAAGTGGGAAACATTCTGGGAAAAAGACGGACGCATGAGATTCGATTGCCAGGGCGGCGCGGAAAGAAAGATGGACGAGGCGAAGCGGATCAGCCTGCTGTCAAAGAAGTATCCGAATATCACCGGTGTATTCTTTGACGATCTAAAAGGGCGGATGGAGCACGATAAAGTGTCGCCGGAGCAGATCGCCGAGATTTTCGCCGCCGCCCGCACCTATAATCCGAACCTGAAACGCTGGGCGGTGGTGTATACCGGAGAGCTGGGCGAGGCGGCCCTGTGGAAATCTCTGGCCCCGTCGATTGATGTCGTGAATCTCTGGATCTGGCATTCGAAGGATATCGAGACGCAGGAAGCCGAAGTAAAACGCTGCCGGGAGATTTTCACCAACCACACGTTCGTTATGGGTTGTTATCTGCGGGATTACACAATGGTCGCGCCGATTCCGGTGGAACAGATCATGCTCCAGATGAAGAGCATCCTGCGAATGCTCGAGAAGGATTTGATTCAGGGATTTTCCATTCTGGGTTCGGTCCTGATCGACAGTCACCGCCCTCAGGCGGATGCCGTGCGGGATTTCATCGCTGCAAATTCATAAGTAAACCACCTTGGAGGAATCGAAAATGAGTGAACAGAACATGTCGCGAAGAGATTTCATGCAATCCGCCGCGGTGGGGGCATCCGCCTTGGCCGTGGGATTACCCGGAAAAGCGATTGCAGCGAATGAGAAAGTGAGCCTGGCCTGGATCGGCTGCGGGGGCCGTGGGAAATACCTGCTTCGCCGCGCACTGGAAATCGAAGACATCCGTGTGGTTGCGGCCTGCGATCTGCGGGAAGAACGAGCCAACGAGGCGGCAGATCTGGCCAGGGAAGTCAATCAGAAGATTAACACCTATCTCGATTTTCAGAAGATGCTCGAAAAGGAAAAACCGGACGGGGTTGTTGTGGCGACGGAAGTCGGCAACCATGGCAAATGCGTGATCCCTGTGCTGGAAGCGGGCATTCATTGTTTCAGCGAGAAGCCAATGGATGCGAGCATTGAACGGGTGGATGCCGTTGTCCGCGCGGCCCGCAGTTCCAAAGCCGTGTATGGAATCGCCTTTCAGCGACGGTTCGATCCGGGCTACCGTGCCGTTGTCCAGGCCATTCACGACGGGCGAATCGGCAAGGTGGATTTCATGCAAGGCCAATGGCACTGGCCGCAATACGGATTCATCAACCGCTGGGTGGGTAACATCGACATGTCCGGCGGGCGTCTCAATGAGCAGGCCTGTCACCACATGGACCTGATGAGCTGGGTGATGGGCAACGCGCATCCCGCTCATTGCATGGCCGTGGGCGCAATCACCCGCCAGGCCAAAAATCCCCCGGAGCATCGTGCGGAAACACAAAGCGCGGTGATTTACACATTCCCAAGCGGGGCGATCTTCTCGTATACGCACCTGAACGGTCTCTCACAACCGTTCACCGGCGAGAAGTCCTGGGTGATGGGGCAGGATGGCGGCATGGACCTTTGCACGGGAGAGTTCTATCCGTTGGAAGGGGATCCCGTGAAGATTGCCGAACCCAGCTGGGGGGCCAATTCCGAACGCAACGAACTGGTCGAGTTCGCCGAATGCTGCCGGACCGGAAAGCAACCGTTCAGCAATGTCGAGACGGGGCGAGTTTCCACGCTGATGACCCTGATGGCCATGAAAGCCATGTACCGGCGGAACACAAAGACATTCGAGCCAGGTCTGATTACCTGGGAGGAGATCGGCTCGACAACCTGATGCCACCCGGCGCTCAGTCGGAAATCGGTTCGATCCCGGTCGGAGTCACGCGAATCCTCTGGGCCAATAGCGGGAGTTTCTGGTCGGCATTCATATACACCGCCAGAACGACATCCGGCTCCACTTCGATCATGCTGCCCATGGCCCAGACAGGATAGTCGATAACCGTACCCGCATCCCAATTCAGACCCCCATCGCGGCTGATATTCACCGAGTAGTGCGGATAACGATGGGCGCAGAGGATCGCGCCGGACTTCGTCCGCACCATGGATTGCGCGTAACCCGGAAATGTGGTCCGAACCGCCGCATCCCAGGTCGCGCCGAGGTCATAAGACCAGCATTGCCACATCATCGGGCTATAAACGGGCCGAATCAACACGGTCACGGTTTGCCCCATCACGACTCCGGTCGGCTCGGTGAAATCCAGCGATCCGGGAATTGTGCCGCGCCGCGCACCCACCCAGGACGGCTGGTCCAGTTCAATCGGCGCAGACCAGCTCTTTCCCCCATCCTCACTTCGAATCACAAAGGCTTTGCAGTGAATGGACCCCCAGGTTCGAACATCCGTAAACAGATCTTCCTCTTTCACTCGACCGAGCAGGAAACGCATCAATAGTCCATTTTCGCCTTCCAGCACGGGACCGTAGGGAACCAGGTTGGGAGTCTCTTTCGGCCAGTCGGGCGATACCTGGGAAGGAACCGGATCGGTCCAGGTCACACCGTTGTCTTTCGATTCCGAGATCAGGATTTCAGGCGTTGGTTTCTTGATTTCCTCTGCTGTCCGATAAATCATCACCTGCAATTTCCCATCCGACGTGCAAAAAAGAGCGTTCCCATAATCCGTAATGACACCCAGTTTTTCGGGAAGCGATTCCGGAGCATTCCAGTTTCGTCCCTTGTCCAGAGACCGAATCAATTGATTTCCCGCTGCCAGAAGGACGTCGCCATTGGGCGCGATGCAGCCACTTGGCATCTTCTCGCTGGACAGGGCAAGAGGAGCCGAGTGCGATGGAATTTTGGCCTGTTTCTGCCATGAATCCGGCGCACCCGCCGGGTCACCCGAAATGCGGATATTCCGAAAGGCATACCAGCCATATCCCGCCAATCCCACACAGCCGGTTTTCAGACGATTATCGACCATACGCAGTGCCTGTCGGCCATCCACCGAAACAAGAATATCCGGTCCCTGGGCCACCACGCGGACCTTGTACCATCGGTCGGTTTCGCTGGGCACACCCGGCACCCACTCGGCCCGGAGATTGCGCAGATAGCCGTCTCCATCCACCAGGGCAATCGCAGCCCAGAAATGTTTCGCCCGCAATTGCTGGCCTCCCCAGGGGAAGTAAACAAAATAGAAATGATTCGGATCGGCGGCACGAATGATCAATCCCGCGCTGCCGGTTCCGGTCTCGCGATAATCGCCGTTGAATTCAAACTCCGCAATGAAATCCGAATAGGTCCCGGACAGAAAAAAGGCACGACTGTGCAGACTCCTCTGATCCGGTGGGCGGATGACACCCTCCTCGTTTTCGGCCCATTCTCCACCATAGAAATCCCAATTTGTCGTGTCTTCGACACTCAACGTCGTCGTCTCGGAATACCCGAATCCCGCCGAGCAGAAAAAGGCAACGGATAGCAGCACAACAATGCTTTTTCCTGATTTCATGACCGATCTCCCGACCTCTCTGTTTTCTTGTGATCTCAACGTGACCTGTCTGAGCCGCCGAGCGGTTGATTCCCCACCTGGGCAATCCAGTCCGCAACCCATGTCACCGCATCCGGGTCATTATTGATCGTCAGGAACACAATGCCCTGAACGCGGCCGGCATGGGCCAATTCGAGCGCGGTCCGGCATTCTTGTTCGAGCAACTCCATCGGCATCCGGCGTCCGTCGCCGTAGTCGTACATATACAGGCCCAGCACAATGGGCTTGTCGGGATACAGACGTTCGCAATGGACGACGTTTTTCTCAAGATCCACGACATCTTTTGCGTGCCATGTCCAGAGGCTGATGATGTCCAACTCGTGAATGTATTTGTCAATGCCCTCCCGGTTGAAATTCATGGTGTAAAGGACGCCCCAGATTTTCAGCTGAGAGTGATCCGGTCCCAGCAGCCTTCGCACTTCACGGATATGTTCCGGCTTGAATCCATGGTCGATTCCGACCGAGCTCATGTCATCGAGCAGGATTCCCTCGATTTGCGGATACTGCCCGGCGATCCTTCTGACGCGGCCAATCGTTTCCTCATAAACAAAAGGCAACTCGGATTCGCCGGTGTCTGTCGAAATTTCCCAGACCAACCGTGGACAATGCGCCACTCCCTCCGTCAGCCTTTCGGCCTCCCGGTCATCGTGCGGAAGCCCAAGCCCGGCCATGATGATATTGGGAACGCCGAGGATGGTCGCCCGCTCCGCCGGTCCCGCCTGGGCAAACGAAGCAGCCGTATGTTGCCCCGGTTCCGCCATCTCCGGATTCCCCCACACCCACAGGATATCCCGCACACAATTCGGACTCTCGGAATCGCAGGTTGTAACAGAAGACTGACAATTTGAAAAAAGGAGCCAGATGGTGATAACCGGCAAGAGAGGCAGGAGCATTGTTCTTTTCATGGTGCACCTTGAGACAACTTGATTGGGAAGGCACGCCATCAGGCAACGCGAAAATGCCACAGAATCCTTCACACTGGAAGGGAGTGCGAGAGGGCACTATCATCGTAAAACCTTCGGGCCTTCCGCAGAGATCACCGACGGATGAAGAAGTCCCTGTGAATGCTTACGTATGACAAAATTCGACGCACTAACCTGATTTGAATAAATTTTTGTATAATGCCTTTTTCTGAGAAATACCTGACAAATACGCCGGATCTCTTTTTATGGAGGTTTTGATATGCGTTTCCTCTGCAGATGGCTTGCACCTGCCTCAATCGCAATGATCGTTTGGGCACTGCCCTATTCCACCCTTGCGGAAGACTGGCCGATGTGGCGCTACGATGTCGGCCACACCGGCTCTTCCCCGGAGCAGTTGTCCGAAAACCTCCGCCTGCAATGGGTTCTGGAGTTGCCGACCCCGGTTCCCTGCTGGCCGTACCCATCCCAATACAAAGTGCAGTTCGATCATACGTATGAACCGATTGTGATGGATGGATTGCTGTTTGTCCCCTCCATGATCCGGGATTGTATGACCGCGTACGATGCGGAAACCGGCGAGGAACGCTGGCGATTCTATACCGACGGCCCGGTCCGATTCGCCCCCGTTGGCTCGAAAGGAAAGATCTATTTCGTCTCGGATGACGGTTGTCTCTATTGACTTGATGCCGTCCACGGCTCGCTGGAATGGAAATGCCCGGGTGGACCGTCGAACTACAAAGTCTTGGGAAACGAGCGGCTGATTTCGATGTGGCCGGCTCGTGGCGGGCCGGTGATCGCGGATGGAATCGTCTATTTCGCCGCGAGCATCTGGCCGTTCATGGGAACATTCATTCACGCATTGGACGCCGAAACCGGCACGGTGAAATGGACCAACAGCGGCAGCGGACCGGATTTTATGCTGCAACCGCATACCAGCCCCGCGTTCGCCGGAGTCTCGCCCCAGGGAATCCTGGGACTGACGGAAGACAAGTTGTTCATCCCCGGCGGCCGGAACCGTCCGGCGGCGTACAACCGCGCTACCGGTGAGTTCCTGTATCAACACGCCGATACCAAGCTGGGCGGATGCGAGGTTTACCTGTCAAAAGAGTGGTTCTTCAATGACGGGCAGATTTATCAAATCTCCGATGGAACCCAGGTCGGATCGTCCGTGGCCTCGATTCTGACTGAGGAATTGATGATCGGCATGGATGAGTCCGGCATCCTCCATGCCTGGTCCTGGGAGCCGGTTTGGAAGGAATTCACAGATCGGCGCGGCACTCCGCAAAAACGCATGGAATTTGTTCAGCAGTGGAAGGCAAAAACCCCTTTCAAAAAATTGATGATTCGCGCGGGGAACCACCTGTACTGCGGTTCTCCCGGACTGATCGCCGCCATTCGGATACCTGAGAGCCGAGGTTCTATGAACGCTTCGATTGCCTGGCAGGCGGAGATGGAAGGAAATCCGTGGTCCGCAGTGGTGGCAGACGGGAAATTGTTTGTGATTACGGAGGAGGGTCGGATTTATTGTTTCGGAGAGAGAGAGACCGAAGAGAAAGTGCATTCACTTCCAAAGCCGACAGGATCTTCCGGAAAAGAGAAATCGGCTGCCGCGCAGATTCTGGAGACCACGGAAGGGTATTGCCTCGTCCTCGGTGCGGGCACGGGAGACCGGATTGAGGATCTGGCACGTCAATCCGCCTTGCACATGGTGGTTCTTGAACCGAATCCGCGAAAAGTCGAGTCGCTGCGTCGCCGATTTGATGATGCGGGTCTATACGGACAGCGGATTGCGCTCATTCCCGGAAGCATTCTCACAGTTCCCATGTCGCCGTATTTCGCAAACCTTGTTGTTGTGGAGGATACGAAAGCGGCAGGGATCGACAAGGAGCATTTCTTTGAGCGCGTGTTTCATGTCCTACGCCCCTATGGAGGTGTTGCCTGGCTGCCCAAAGAAGAAGGTCTGGAAGACCGTTTGCGAAAATCGGCGGAATCGCTGCCCAATGCAGAGGTCACAGTTGAAGATTCCCATCTCCTGTTAAAGCGAAACGGAGCCTTGCCGGGCAGCGACAGCTGGACTCACCAGTATGGGGACATGTCGAACGATGTTTGTTCGAAAGACCAGTTGGTCAAACCCCCGTTAGCACCGCTCTGGTTCGGTGGACCCGCCCATACGGATGTCCTTCCGCGACATGCCCATGGGCCACCGCAGAAAATCATGAACGGTCGGCTGTTCATTGAAGGGATCCAGGTGATGAGTGCACGGGATGTATACACAGGCCGCGTGCTCTGGAAAAAAGAGATCCCCAATTTGAATACCTTCGACATGTATTACGATAAGACCTACAAAGAGGATCCGTTCGACCGGACCTACAACCAAGTTCATATTCCCGGTGCGAACGCTTACGGTTCCAATTTTACTCTTGCGCCCGACCGTCTATACCTGACTGTGGAGAATGTCTGCATGGTCCTCGATCCGGCGACGGGGGCAACCCTGAACGAGTGGACGATTCCTCTTGAAACGGATCTCCTGGATGTCGGCACGCCGAACTGGGGGTATATCGGAGTCTACGAGGACTTGCTGATTGCGGGTGCGGCGCCGGTTCACATTACGGTGGAAGGGGGAAAAGAGATTGTAAAAGTGAATCACCGTTTCGGTGTCGGCAGCCGATACCTGGTGGCCATGGACCGCATCACCGGGGAACGGATCTGGCAGCGAAAAGCCGAGTACAACTTCCGGCACAACTCCATTGCAGCCGGGAACGGCAAACTGTTTTGTATCGATAACCT
>Ga0116141_10001615_pt1 | contig 19357 bp, 15 predicted proteins | sample AD_UKC097_MetaG_FD_89744 | JGI IMG/M metagenome (GOLD analysis project Ga0116141, IMG submission 89744) | Active sludge microbial communities of municipal wastewater-treating anaerobic digesters from USA - AD_UKC097_MetaG | ecosystem: Engineered > Bioreactor > Anaerobic > Digestate | place: USA...
AAGCATCCTTCGCGGAGCTCGTCCGCCGCTATGCGCCCAGGCTGCAGGCGTTTCTGCAACGGCGAACGCACGACCGGCACGAGGCCGAAGACCTCGTCCAGAACACGCTCCTCAAGGCGTACAGGAATCTGGCGAAATACGATGATTCGCGGCGGTTCTCCACCTGGCTGTTCACGATTGCCTCGCGCGCAGCGGTCAGTCACCACCGCAGGCGGCGGCTTGAGTGCATCCAAATCGACCCTCCGGCGCCCGTGTGCGACGAGGCCGTCGCAAGGCGGGAGCAGCGAGAGAGCTTGTGGGCCCTGGCCGCCCAACTGTCGGAGGGACAATACCAGTCGCTGTGGCTGAAATACGCCGAGGATCTGCCGATCAAGGAGATTGCCCGGGTAATGGGCAAGTCGCAGGTGTGCGTGAAAGTGCTTCTCTATCGGGCCCGATTGAACCTTGCGAAGCGTCTGAACGACACGGATTTGTAGGGCATGGGTTGAAATCAGGAGAAACGTGATGTTTTGCTGGTTCTTTCGGTTCGTGATCTCCAATGCGGCTGATTCGGGCAAGCGCGTCGATAGCGTGACACGCTGGCACATCTTGAGCTGTCCGAGTTGCCGGCAATTCCACCGGAGCTGCCAAACCATCGGCAGAGAATTGCGGTCCGAGGCCACTGCGTTTCCTCCTGCATCCAGGGACTTGACCCGGGAGATCCTGGCACGCCTGCCGCGCGCACAGTTCAACCGACCGTCGCGATCGAAGTGGGCTGCTGTCGCCGCAGCGGCATGCGTCGCTGCCGTCATCTGGATCGGCGTCACAAACGGGCGCAGGGAGCAGACGAAACCGCAGACGCCGCCGACGTATGCGATTGCCACCCCTCGCATCGAATTGCCCAAGACTTGGACGCGCGTCCTGGAAACCCCCTTGACCAGCGAGGTCCGGCATCTCTCAAACGACGCGCAGAGCAGCATCCGCTTCGTAGTCGCGTGCTTGGATGTCAGGCCCGCCGAGAGCAGAGTCCCGCCGCAAGTCGAGTAGTCCGGCCTCCTCGTATCTGAAGCTGCCCGCTCCCTGCAATCGCCGTCGGGCGTCACCAAGAACCGGTCCCCGTTACTTGCATGCGACGGCGTGCCTTCTATGGGTGGAGCCGGAGAGCTGAATTCTTCGGCAGAAGACCTTCGAACCTGTGAGGAGATCCCAGACATGATGTGCACAGACTCTGTCCATACCCAGGGGCCCGCAACGGCTCCCACTCCCCCAACCGGTTTCTCGAACCACCGAGGCCCTCATCACGGCCGAATCACGTGCGGCCTCTGTCTGGTCGGCATCGTGCTTTCGTGTTCCGCCCGCGGCATAGCGGCTTCCGGCCCGGGTCTGGCACTCAAAGTCGGCGCCCAGACGGTCGAAGACCCCATCGACACGGACAAGAAGACCACGCGAACCCGATTCGAAATCGAAATCTCCACGGCGAAGTTCTTCGACGAGCACGCGGACCTGGCCTTCGCCTTCGGCGGCTCGTCCCTCGGTTCGTTCTCCGAAACGTACACCGATTACGCCCACGGAGTTTACATGGAGGACACCTATCGCGACGATCTGGCCGTCCTGGACCTTCGCCTGGCTGCCAGGCTCTACCCGCTCGGCGCCGACAGTGAGATCCGCCCGTACATCGGCGCGGGAATCGGCTATTTCTGGCTCCTCGACGAGTGGCGAGACACGTACACCGACACGATTCAAGACCCCGTGTTCCCAGATGTGTATCACACCTACGTCGACGAATACGAGGGCTCGGACACGCCGGCCGAAGGCTTCTTCCCCTTCGTCACCGCCGGCGTGACATTCCCCATCGGCGAACACGGCGAACTCCTGCTCGAAGTCCAGTACGATTTCGACAAAGAAGACCACGGCTTCGACCTGGGCGGCCCCATCTACATGATCGGCGGAAGATTCCGCTTCTGATGTGGACCCCGCCATCCTGAGGCGAAGCCGACGAATCCAGGCAGAAGCCAGAGGGTCTTTCTCGGTCGCGTGCCAGATCCTTCACTTTGCTGCGCTCCGTTCAGGATGACACATCTGCCACGCGAATCGATCACAGCCCGCATGAGGCCAAGCAGGCGCGGTGTTACTTGCTCTCGCCGGCGGTCTTCTGCCGCGCGAACGCGAGGGTGCGACTGGGCTGCGAGGCCCGAGAGCCCGCGGTCACGGGGTACTCCTTCACCTGGAATGCATCGTTGCTGTCCCGGACATAGACGTGCTCCATCCGCCGGATCGCGCCGTCGGGCCGGATGTACTCGACCCGATGCGTGACCCCCTCATAGCTCTGGTCCCAGGTGCCCTTCCAGATGCCGCCCATGTTGTCGGCCCCGACTTGGAAGATCTCCTGCCAGGCGGGATTGTACATGATCATGCCGTGGTAGACGAAGTCGCCCATCTTCAGATCCATGAGCACGACGTGCTTGTTGAGCCCCCACTTGTGCTCGAGTTCACATTTCCGCTCGTTGTCCGTCGCGAGCCATTTGCCCGCCATCCACTCGTAGCCGACCTGCGAAACGAGATCGCCCAGGTTCTGGTAGTAGCCCGTCCGCCCCATTTGTCCCGAGGACAGGGCATCGGTCGCCGCCGTAGCCGGCTGGCGTTTGTACGTCAGCTTGCTCATGGGCTCGGAGTTCCGATAGCCGCTATTGTCGACGCCATACATCGCGATGGTGATGGTGTCGGCGTCCACCTTCGCATATACGATGTGGATCTTCTTCACGTTGCCGTCTGAATCCGTGTGCTGGAGGCGATAGACGAGGTCGCCACCCTCATCGGTCCAGTCGCCCTTCACCGTGCCCCCCTTGTCGTCGGCCCCGGCCTCGACCACCTCGCCGCGATCCGGATCCAGCATGATGATCCCGCTGTACCTGTAGTCGACCGTCCTGAGCTCGGCCAGGACGACGTACCTATCCAATGCCCACCTGTACTCCAGCTCGATCTTGCCGTTGTCGCTGGAGACGACCCACTTGCCGATGACCCAGTCGTAGCCCCCGTTCGCCACAAAATCACCGAGCCTCTGCTGGGCCCCGGCCGGCAGCGAGCAGACGGCCAGCCATGCGATCACAATCACGGTGAATGATGCCATTCGTCGGAACATGGTGTCCTCCTTCTTCTTACAGTCCTGGTCGGGCGACAACCGCCCCTTTCTACGGCGCTTCGCGACTCGTGCTCACAGTCGGTGCGCACCAATATAACAGATGGACACGGTATCTGCCTCTACCATGTTTGATTTTTCTGGACGGTAAGCCGGGCTGACGGTGGTCCGTGGGAAGAACGGGGAGATCGTGGCGCGAGCATAGAAGAACGGCCGGAGGTTCCTGATTCTCCGGCCGAAAGGTTCGCTATGTCGGAAGCGTCTATGCCGACTTGTGATCGAGGAAGCCCTCAAGCTTGCGGGCCCGCACGGGGTGCTGCAGCTTGCGAATCGCCTTGGCCTCGACCTGGCGGACGCGTTCGCGGGTAACCTTGAAGATCCGGCCCACTTCCTCCAGCGTGTAGGTGTAGCCGTCCCCGATTCCATACCGCAGCTTGATGATCTCCCGCTCGCGGTAGGACAGGGTCTTGAGGACCATGTCGATGCGTTCCTTGAGCATCTCCTGCGTCGCGGAGGCCACGGGCGAGTCGATATCGTCGTCCTCGATGAAGTCGCCGAAGTAGGAGTCCTCGCTGTCGCCGATGGGCCGGTCCAGGCTGATCGGGTGCTTGGAGATGTTCAGGACTCTACGGGTTTCCTGGACGGACATGCCGACCTCGCCGGCGATCTCCTCAATGGTCGGCTCGCGGCCGAGCTCCTGATGCAGGATCTTCGAGGCGCTGCGAATCCGGCTCATCGTCTCGATCATGTGAACCGGGATGCGGATGGTCCGGGCATGATCCGCAATCGCCCGCGTGATGGCCTGGCGAATCCACCACGTGGCGTACGTGCTGAACTTGTAGCCCCGCCGATACTCGTATTTGTCCACCGCTCGCATCAGGCCCGTGTTGCCCTCCTGGATCAGGTCCAGGAAGCTCAGGCCCCGGTTGCGGTATTTCTTCGCAATCGAAACGACCAGACGCAGGTTGGCGCTGGAGAGCGTTCGCTTGGCTTCCTCGTACTGACAGAAGACCCGCTCCATCGATCGCAGTTTCTTCTCCAAATGATCGGGCGTCTCCAGGACCAGTTCCTGCAACCCGGCCAGTTCCTGCGTAGCGGCGAGGATATCGTCGGCCGTCATGACTTCATTGACGCCGGCCGCGATGGTCTTCTGAAGCTGGCGCATCTTCTCGCAGACGCCTTGCAGCTTGATCTTCATCGGCTGGATGCGGCTGGTCCGCAGGCTCAACTCCTCCAGCAGGGCTGCGATCTTGCGACGATTTCTACGGAGGTGTTTGGCGTCGGTACCGACCTTCACCGCGTCCGTGCCCGTGTTGATGTTCTTGAAGAGCTTGTGGTTGATCTCAAGAAGCTCGCTGACCGTCTTGAGATTCTCCGTCATCCGCTTCTTGATGACCCCTTTGGTCGTCAGGGGGGTGGTGCCCGTTTTGATCGTCCGGTCGAACGACATGGAGCCGTCGGAGACCTGCTGCATCAGCTCGGTCGCGTTGCGGGCACAGTAGTCACATTGCAGCATCTTCCGCCGGAAGACCATCCGGGCGATCTCGATCCGGCGAGCCAGTGCGATCTCGTCCTTGCGGGTCAACAGGGGAATCTGACCCATTTGGGTCAGATACATGCGAATGGGGTCGTCGATCCGATGGGAAACCTCGCCCTCGGTGAACTCCTTCTCGAGTGCCTCGTCCTCCTCCGTCTCCTCTTGCGCCTCGGCCTCCTCCTCCTCGTCCACTGGCTCAGTGTCTTCCTCGAAGTCCTCGTCCACCTTCCCGGCCCCGTGGGCGTCGGCGTCATTCTCATCGACGAGGGCGATGCCCATCTCGTCGAGCGTGCCCAGCAGCTTCTCAAGCCGCTTTGCGGTGACCGCGTCATCAGGCAGCGACTCGTTGATCTCCTCGTACGTCAGGTACCCCTTCTTCTTGCCTTTCGCGACCAGCGTCTTGATCAGCACCTCGGGGTCCTGTGCAACGGGCTTCGTGGTATCGGACGTACTCTTGACTTCCGTCTGATTCATATTCCTTGCCTTTTTCGACCTCATTCCCTTTTTCGCCACAATACCGACTCCACTAAAGTGAAACTGCAAAAGTCGTCGCCAACCACCCTTGTGAAGCCAAGAATACTCGTGTCCTTACTGGTGTTCTGGATTCACCCGTTGTACGGCCCCGTGTGCGTAATTGTTCACGCTGCGGGGGTTTACGCAAATTCGTCCTTATGTCAATCCGATGCTGTGCGGATTCTGCCGCCCGGGCCGCCGGCCCGCCGGTTCCGCCGAATCCATCCGGCGTCCGGCCTGGTTGGTCCGAACATCTCCCGGAATCCGGGGCTTGGACCGCCACAAGACCGACAGGGCATCGACCAGGCGAGGATGATAGTTCCCCTTCTCCTCACCGATGCGCTGCAACTCGACAATCCCCTCCGCCACTTCCGGCGATTCCGTGTGGGCCAGCACTCGGCCGATCGCAAAATCCTCTCCGGACCGAACTACCTCGAACAGGGCCGACGCGATTCGCTTGAGGATCGGCACATCGAACAAATCTTCCGTGATCTCCTCCTCGATGGCGTGGAACAGCCCCGGCTCGTTGAGCAGCACTTCCAGCACCTCTCTCTGCGCGGCGGCATAGAGCCCCTGGCCCCAATCGACAGCCTGCCGAGTCTCCGCCCCATTGGCTTGCCCTCCCGAGGAGACGGGTACGCGTTGTCTGCGTCGCTCCAGCTCGCCATAGAGATCCCTCGGGCTCAACCCGATGATCCTGGCGACCTTGTGGACAAAGGCGCCGCTCTCGGCCACGGGCAACGTCTCCGAGGCGACTCCAATGGCAATCGCCTGGAGAAACTCGTCAAGGGCCGCCCTGCGACCGGCCACCGTGTCGCTCGAGGCAAACGTCTCGGTGAGCTTGTCCCACTTGAACTGTAGGACATCCACCGCCTGCTCAACGACGCGATCCAAACCCTCTTTGCCGGCCACGAGGAGGAACTCACATGGGTCCTTACCCTGTGGGACAAAGGCCAGCTTGATGTCGAGATGCTGCGACAGACAGACCTCCAGGGCGCGATTCGCAGCGGCCATGCCGGCGGTGTCGCTGTCGAACAGCAGGACAACCTTCTTCGCATAACGGCGAAGGGTCCGGCCGTGCCCCGCCGTGAAGCTCGTTCCCAGCGTCGCGACCACATTCGTGCAGCCGAACTGATGAGCCATAATCACGTCGGTGTAGCCCTCGACCACGACGGCGGTCCCTGTCGCCACAATCTGGTGCCGGGCCTGTTCCAGCCCGTAAAGCGTGTTGCTCTTGTCGAACAGCGCAGTGGTCGGTGAGTTCACGTACTTGGCGCCCGTGCCGTCCAAAGTTCGGCCGCCGAACGCAATCACCCGGCCGGTCGCATCCGTGATTGTGAACATCAACCGGTTGACGAACTTGTCCTGGTTCGGCCCGGTGATCAGACCAGCCTGCTGCAAGACCTGTAGCGATGCCCTCTTGGCCGCCGCCGCCCGCACCAGCGCGTCGACGGCGTTGGGCGCAAGCCCCAGCCGCCATGCCTTGATGCTCTCCGGAGAGATCTTCCGCTCAGCCAGATAGTCCCGGGCGTGCCGTCCCTTCTCGGGATCGCTCAGAGAATCCTGGAAGAACTGCATCGCCCACCGGTTGGCCTTCGCCAACAGGTTCGGATCGATCTGTTCCGCCTGTCCCGCGTCTTGCGGCGCCATTCGACGAACGGGCTGCAATTGGATACCCGCGCGTTCGGCCAATCGCTCGATGGCCTGAGGAAACGTCAGGCCCTCGCGCATCTGGACGAACTTCAGTACGTCGCCGCCCGCGCCGCAGGCAAAACACTTATAGATCTGCTTGTCCGGGTTGACGTAGAGACTGGGCCTGTGATCCTCATGGAACGGGCACAAGCCGAGCCATTCGCGTCCTTTCCTTTTCAGGCTCACGTGCTCGCCGACTACGTCAACGATGTCGTTCGCCTGCTGCACCCGGTTTATAGCAGCGTAGTCGTATACGCCTGGCATAGAATGCTACGCGAGTCCTTCCTTCATAACACCTTCAGCGGACATCCTCCACCCGCCGCGGGTCAGACTGAGGGAAGACTCCGGCCCCGGCGTATCATTCAGAGGCTTAGCTATAGAATATAGAGGCCGGGATGCCAAAAAGTCAAATCAGTGGCATGAGTCAGCGTTTTTCATACTGAAAAATGGCATTTTGCTCGTTTTGGACACTTGGTAAAGTGATACACAATGCCACCATCCCGGCTTGTATAGCGCCCAGGACGCGTGGGAGTGCTACGGCATCTCAGGCTCGGAAAGACCGAAGAAGTCGGTCGCAGTCTGCGTTGTTGCCGCTGCGAGGGCGTCCACGCCGATCCCCTTGAGCTGGGCGAGGAATTGGGCGGTGTGCAGCATCAGCGCCGGTTCGTTGGGCTTTCTGCTCCGGACCGGCTCGGGGGACATGTAGGGACAATCGGTCTCGATCATCAGTCGATCCAATGGGACGGCCTGGGCCGCCTGCCGCGTGACTTCGGCGTTCTTGAAGGTGACCACGCCTGTGAAGGAGACGAAGTACCCCCTGTCGAGAACCATGTGGGCCTGCTCGGCCGAGCCGCTGAAACAGTGAAAGACGACGCCTTTGAGCCCCCCGCCGCAACGGTCGAGAATCTCCATCGTCTCGTCGAATGCCTCGCGAGAGTGGATGACCGCGGGCAGACCGATCTCGCGTGCGATCTCCAGATGAGCCTCGAACACCCGCTTCTGGTCCGGCTGCTGCGAGAAGTTGTAGTGGAAATCCAGGCCGGTCTCGCCGATGGCCACCACCTTCTCCTGCCGAGCCAGCCCCCTCAGTTCCTCCAGGGCCCGCGAATCCGCGGCCTTGGCATCATGCGGGTGAATCCCCACGGCCGCGTAGAGATTCTCGTACTGTCCCGCCAGTTCGATAGCCTTGCGGCTATCTTCCAGGCTCGTTCCCACGGTGACCCAGGCCGTCACGCCCGCGGCTCGGCTTCGTGCGATCACCGCCGGCAACTCCCCCGCCAGGGGATCAAACGTCAAATGACAATGCGTGTCAACCAGTCTCATAGGTCACGTCAATCTGTCGCGCATCCACGCCGGGTCGCGACGACAATCCAGAACGGCATAGACTCGGATCAGATCGCTCTCGATGCGATAATAGACCGCAAAAGGGAATCGTCTGGTCAGAAGCCGATGATATCCGAAGTGCAAAGTGTGAATACCGGCGTAGAGTTGAAGGGATCGGATATCGGCGAGGATCGAATCCACGAAGTAGTCTCCCAGGCCGGCAGACTGGCGTTCGTAGAACCAATACCCACCAACAAGATCCTGCTCGGCAGCTTCCGAGATTTCCATCTTCATCGCGAGGCTTCTCGGATTCTCTCCTTCGCCTCGTCCAAGCCAATGAAGCCCATCTTGCCCTGTGCGACCTGCCTCTCTCTCTCTGCAAGAACAGCCTCATGCCAAGACGGAGACGGCACATCTTCCGGGTTGCGGCACAGATCGTCCCACAAACGCTCCATTTCCGAAAGCTTCTCGGAAACCGTCATCTTGTCGAGCGGCAACGTCTTTCCCATGATCCGATCCTATCCGTCGAAGTGAGCAACGCCTACATCGACAGTATACCGTATTCGCTCCGGGATTTCAAATCGCAGGGTCTATGGCACAAAGGCGTTTTCGTAGTGACGGATTTGCGGGGGGCCGCTGCGACCGAGGATCAGGGTGACGACGTCGAATCGCAAGGGCCGGTCTTCGATCTTGTGAACGGCCAGGAAATACCGGGCCGCTCGCGCCACTCGCAGTCTCTTGGCCGGGGTGATCGTCGCCTCGGCCGGCCCGAAGCTCTCGTCGGCGCGGGTGCGAACTTCGACGAAGACCAGCGTTCCGTCACGGTCCACCATGACGAGGTCCAGCTCGCCGACCTTGCAGGAGTAATTGCGGATGAGGGTCCGCAGCCCCTTGTCCCTGAGGTATCGCTCACAACGCCTCTCGCCCCACCGGCCGAGCCGGGCCCTGTCGCTCAGCAGCCTGCGTCGAATCAGGAACAGCATGGAATCTACGATCTACCATCGACTATCTACAATTTGGGCGCGCTACCCAGCGACGAGAGCGCGCCCGCGTCTTGAAATCGCAAATCGCAAATCGTCGATCTACTTCGACGATGCCGTGTGTTCGCTGTGCCGCTGCGAGAGCCTGACGGCCTTGCCCGTCCGCTCGCGGAGGAAATACAGCTTGGCCCGGCGGACTTTGCCGCTGCGGGTCGGCACAATGTTCAGCACGTTGGGCGAATGGAGCGGGAACTGCCGCTCGACGCCCTCGTTGGCCACGATCCGCCGGACGGTGAAGCTCTCGTTGATGCCCCGTCCCTTGCGGGAGATGACCGTACCGGAGAAGATCTGGGTCCGGGTCTTGTCGCCTTCCTGGATGCGGCAATGCACGTCCACCGTATCGCCGACCTCAAAATGCGGTATCTCTTTCTTCAGGTTCTTGCTCTCAACGGCATCCAGCAACTTGGTTTTCACGAGTAATCTCCGATGGTCGTAAATCACCAGGATAATGAAACCCGCATTTTACGCGGGTGCGGGCCCCATAGCAAGGAGTTTTTCGAGGATTTTCGCCGCCGGGGGGCCCTAGAGGGCCGTCTACCGGCTGCCTCCCGGCGTGGACCTGCGGGAGTGCACCTGGGCCTCACTATCCAGCCGGGCCCGCAGCATCTCCTGCACCGCCTCGATATCTCTGTGGACCTCTTCGATCGAGCGGCCTTGGATCATGGCGATCTCCTCCGGTTCCCAGCCGTCGAGCAGCCGCATGGTGAATGCCCGCCGCCGGACCGGGGATAGCTCGCTCAACTGGGCCAGGACCCATCTCATCTGGTCAACCGCGGCCAACTGCTGCCAAGGCTCCCCCGCTTCGTGGCTGGGCAGCACATCGTCGAGGGTCACGGTTTGGGGCTCCTCCCATGCCGGCTCGTCGTCCAGGGCACGCCCGGCCGCCGCTTCCCGGCCCGGATCGAGCCCATCGACTTCCGCGTCGAGCGAGAGTACCGCCTGGGCGTCTGCGGCTTGCTCATCGAGCACCCCGTGAAGGAGCCTCGTGAGCCAGACATCGAGCGGGACCACCCGGTCCCAGTCGTCCAACTGCGTCCATGCTCGCAGGATCGTTTCGTCGAGCAGGTCGGTCACCGTCACCTGCTCTCGGCCGATCCGCTCCTGGAGCTGTGCCACCGTCAATTCCTGCTGTGCGTGGTCGCGCAGGCGGGCCATCAGGGGCTGCAGCAAGCGGAAGAAGGCATCCTGATCCAGCTTCTCGACCTGGGGTCGCAGGAGCATCTCGGCGTGGCGGGACAGTTCCTCCCGACGCCGCTTCCTATGGTACAGATGCTCCCGACGGATCACTTCTTTGTGCCGGCGGACCTCCGCAACCAGCTTGCTCGCCACTGCATCGACGGCGTCCCGGTCGCACGGCGAAGAGGCCTCGGCAACGAGCGATCCCGTGGGCAGCAGGAGCACCACGTGCAGGTCAAAACGCTTGGGCTTGTGTGTCGCCGTTACGCGCAGCTCCCGCTGGTCCTCGGGGAATCGGGTCAGGAGCCTTTCGATCCGCGGCATCTTCTGCTGCCAGTACGACTTGATGGCCTCTTTCTGCCAAGTGGCACAGCCCTGGAACACCATGTGATCCGACATGACCCGTTACTCCTGCTCACCGGTGTCTTCGCAGTTGCACGTGCCGGCATCCTGCCGGAGGGCGTCAGACGCCCGCGCACCCCCTGCCCCTCTCGGTTTGTACGCCGCTTCGCGCCCCGCAGTTCAGATCGAAGCGATCCGGCGCATCCTCACAGGTGCTTCGCGAGCACCACAACCTCGCACGGCGGGATGTCGCGGATTTCGAGAAAGGCGGGCTCGTAGGGATACCGTCGCCCCTGGACTTGGATCGTCGAGCCCACCCGATGACTTCCTGCATAGGCGTCGCCGGCCGCCGCGTGGGCCGTATTCGCGATCACCTCGAAGCCGGTCTCCGGCGGACACAACGCCGGATCCACCACCACATCGCCCCCCGGCTCTCGGTCGCATGCGGATTCACGATGCACAGATACTCGAGCGTATCGAGGATGCGGCTCCAGGCCACGATCTCGCCCGCCGGCGGCAGCTCGAACCATCGGTTCGGCAGCCGGATCGGACGATGATACTGCCGACCCACCCGCAGCGCCAGGTGCCCGGATCGCACCTTGCACAGGGCCGCAATCCGGATGAACGCGGGGCTCGACGTGTCGAAGCAATGCTTGCCGCTCGTGCCGAACGGGCCGAATCCCGGCAGCGACGTGTCCGGGTCGCTCTGTTGCTCTTCGATTGGCCGGTCGAATCGCGCACGCGGGTTTTTCGGGCCGAACATCGCCTCGCGCAGGTATCGGTCCCCGTAGTTGCCGCTATCCTTCCAGCCCTCGGAGCGAAGGTGCTCGACCTGCGACTGGGCCGGACCGGCGAAGGCCTGCTCCGTGCCGTAGTAGATGCACGGGATTCCCAGCGTGAAAAGCTGGATCGCCGTCGGGACCACGATCTGGTAGTCCTTGACCGCGAATTCGTCCGGGATGTCGGCCGAGAAGCGCACCTTCTCGCCGGAGACGTGATCGTGGTCGTCGAGGATGGACACGTGCCGGCCGCCGTTGTTGCGGTGCGACCCAAAGCCGTCGTCAAACGGGTCGAAGCCCGCGAAGTACTCCCGGCCCGGAAGGAGCCCCTTGCCCACCCCGGTCAGGATCGTGCGGGCGGCCCCGATATCCAGAGCCGCGGTCATATTCCGCCCGAGAATGCTCATATGATCGAGGTACAGGTCCTGGTAGTCCTCGCCGCCGGCGATCTCGCTGATGATCAGAAAGTTGCGTTTGCCCAGCATCTCCGCGAATTCCCGGATCGCCCCCGCGAAGTTCCGGGCGGTCTCCAGCTCCATGTGCTTGACCGTATCGACGCGGTACCCATCGACATCCGCGATCGCGATCCAGTACCTGTAACAATCGACAAGGAACTCCAGCGTCGGCGCCACGTCGAGCGCCAAGTCCTTCAGCGCAAAGAAATCGGTCCGGCGGAACTCCGCGTGCGGGTCGGCCTTATCGCCTCTGCCCAGATCGCCCTTGCCCGCCCGAGTGAACCTCGCCCCGTCCTGGAACTCGCGAGGCCACAGCCCCTGGTCCCGCAGCGTGACGACGCCCGGGTCCGTGCTCAGGCCGTCCTGGCTCACGTTCCGCCAGGCGACCTGCCAGCCGTAGGTTTCGCGCGACGCCGGATCGCCATAGTACCCGGGCCAGGCACGGTAAGGAGGCTCGTTTCGGCACTTCGCAGGCGGCTCGCCCGGCGGCAGATACCCCCAGGCATCCCCCGTGTGGTTCACGATGATGTCCAGGACCACGCGAATCCCCTTGCGATGGGCGGCCTGGACCAGGGCCAGCAGATCCTCCCGAGTCCCGAATCGCGGATCGACCTCGAGGAAGTCCTGAATCCCGTACCCGTGGTACGTGTCTACGTGGCAGCGCTGCTTGAGCACAGGGCCGATCCAGATCGCCGAGATGCCCAGGGTCTTGAGATAGCCCAGCCGCTTCGCGATGCCGCCGATCGTGCCCCCCTGCCAGAGCTTGCCGGAATCCGCCCATTGCCTCCAATTCCAGTCCGGCCGAGACAGGGTCTTGCGCAGTCTGACGATCTCTTCCCGGGTCAGCAGGGGGCGATTTTTCGTGTCGCTGAACCGATCCGGCAGGAGGAAGTACAGGATTTCGTCCTGCCAGCTCTCGGGGGAGGGAAAGTACCCGAGGCCGGCCCGGCGGGCCTCGTCCAGAATCGCACGGGAGGCCGCCAGCGAATTCGGACTCGCCCTCGCGATCAAATCCTTGACCAGATTTCGACGACGTGGGGCCATGAGCGACTCCCTTCAGAAGAAGATCAAAAACCCAAAGAGCGGAATCCCGGCCGGCCGGGACCACCTCCCCAGTCTTGCATTTTGCCTTTTGATCTTCAATCATCAAATCCATGGACAGCCGTGGGCTTCACCGGTCACAGACCAGCGTCCTGCAACATGGAACCGGGCCCCCGAAACCCGACACCTGCCCTCCGCTCTAAGGCTGGAGGAAGTTCAGGATCTCTTTGAGAAGCGTCTGTCGCTGCGTTTCGTCTTTGATGTCCGCCAGGTAGAAACCGAGCACGACGGCTCGGAACGAGGTCCCGCCGGCCGGATGGGTCCGCTCGATCTTGGCCCCGATCATCGCACCGCTATCCTCCAGAATACACAACGGCGTAACGCCTTCGCCGCCCGTGAAGACGCGGATGGCCTGCCCTTTGCGTTGTGTCTCGATCTCAAAGACAGGCTCCTGTTGATCCGGCAGATGGAACTTGTACGAGCGGTCCCAATTCTGCCCGTAGGTCAAACCGAGCACGTCTCGGTAGAAGGGAGCATCCCAGGTCCGCGACGCAACTTGCGGCGTCGTCAGCAGCAACCGGCCGCCCTTGGCCAGATAGTCGGCCAGCGTCCGCGTGTCGGGCCCCTGGATCGTGGGCAGCGACGGCCGGGAACCGGACAGGTACCCATACGGGTCCTGCACACCCGAGGGAGTTCCCTCCGTGTTGTCCACGACGAGGATCTTCGGCCCCCACGCACCGATCAGACCCGGCCAATCCTGACCATAGGGGCGGGGGTCGCGTGCCACACTGAACGCACATTCCAACGCCTTCAGCGGCTCTGCCCATGGTGTCGTCGTATCGAGCCTGCGCATCTCTTGACGGAATTCGTCGGGCGTCACGATGGCGCCCAGACGTTCGCGCTCCGCGCGGGTCAAATGGCCGACGCCTGCCAACAGGACCGGTTCAGACGATTCGGCCGTCTTGAGCGGAAACTTGGCGCACAGCCGGGCCCACGGCGAATCTTGTGCGAACCGCAGCCGCTCATACTCCGGATGGAAACCGAGATACGCGGGGAAGTAGATCGACAGGCCGTGACTGCGACTGCTGCTGACCATATGCCCTTCGGCCAGCACGACACCGTCACTGGCGAAGTCGGTTGCGATAAAAGTGTTCTTGAAGTCCTTTGTCGTCCGCTTGGTCTGTTCGTCCTCGAAACGATAGTTGATCTCCGCAACCTCGACCCGCTTGTGCGCATTCGGGTCCATCAGCATGGGTGGGAATTTGATGCGGGCCACGTAGTTGCCGCGTTCGTCGGGACCGACCAGCGGCGTCTTCGCGTACCGGCCTTCGTGAACGTGTGGCGCCAGCGAACTGGGCGGGGCCAGCCAGCCATTGAATCCCCAGATGACGCTGCCGGACGAGCGTCGCGTAATGGCGACCTCGTTGACGAGCTGGTACCGGTCCTGGGGATAACCGATCAGGTCGATCACAGCCTGGACGGCATCCTTCAACTCTTGATCCTTCTTCTCGTGCTCCGCCAGCTTGGTGAAGAAATCATGCATATCCACGAGTCTGCCAAACCGTCGGACATCCACCATGAGCTGTTCGGCCACTTCGCCCAGCAACGCGGGACGAACCAGCAGCAGATCCGCGACGCGATGGATCGCGTTACGAGCATCCTCCATTCGCGACAGGCGGATCGCGGACTTGGTCTCGAAGAAGCTGGAGTTGTCGCCCTCGACTTGGGACCCCTGCGGCGCGTACGACCGCACGTAGGTATCGACCATGGCCGTCGCCAGGCAATCCGGCGGCGTCGAAGGATACATCACGAGCCACTTGAGATAATCGTCATACGGCATTCCGTCGCCGGGCTCGCTCTCTTGCGAAGCGACGAGATAGTCCACGGTGTCTTTCAGTTCATAGCCGACCTCCACCGTCGCCATCAAACACGCGTCGAAATCCAGGATATCCACGTGCCGGCCCTCGCCCAGGGCCTCGCAGATCTGCTCCATCGCGGTTCGCACGTCGGGCAGGTCCATCCCATGCTCGGTGTTGTCGTCGTAGGAGACGCCCGCCCAGCCGGCCCCGTGGTTCCAGACCACCAAGGCATAGTGCTCAGCCGGATAATGCTCGATCGCCCACTTGCCGAAATCCGCCAGTGACTCGGGCCGTCCGGCGTCCGTCTTGGGCCCCCGGTCCTTCAGCACCGAGTGAATCATGACGTCATCGTCGTCTTGGAGCACGTAATACCGCGCGATGCCCGGCTCGTTTTCCAAGCCGTAGTAGAAGATGGGGTGCCACTCCGCAAGCGGATTCGCGAAGTACCCGCGATTGATCCGCGGCGCCTTGAGCTTTGGATAGTAACGAGCCAGCTCGACCACGACGTTGACCTCCCGACTGGAGCCGATCTTCTCCATCTCGTTGAGATCCTCGATCCCACACGGCTCCAGATTGTTGGCGGCGTTCAGGAACACCATGACCGTCCACTTCTTGGGCCTCGTGATATGGCCGGCAATGCACAACGTCTGGAGCGGCTCCAACAAGTGCTTGGGCACTTCCGAAATCAGGCGCAACTCCTCAGGCCCCTGGAACCCGTTCTTCTCGGCGTACTTGCGAATCGCCTCAGCCGCTTCCTGCTCGACCGAAGGCAGCGTGAGCAACTCCTCGACGCCGGCCTGGTTCAGGTCCACCATGGGATACTCGGGCGACACCGGGACCGCCGCGAATTCATAAACGATCGGTCCGGAAGCCGGGTCGAACCACCACGCGGGAAGATCGCTCGCCTTCTTGTCCTTCCACACGGTCTTGGCCAATTCCGAGATGGAGTGCCCTGCCGTACCCTGGACGGCGAGCGTCGCGGTCGTAAGCCGGTCAGGCAGATCCTTGGCGAAGTCGTCCTTGCCGATCAGCTCCTTGCGACGGGCGTAGCGGAAGTTCATATCCACAATGCCCATGAGCGGCGCGTAGCCGGCCGTATCGGGGAACTTGCGGTCCGTGATGAATTCCAGCAGGTCCTCGACGCCCTGGAACTTGTCCTTTCGCAACTGGGCGAGCAGCCGCCTCTCGCAGTTCTTCACTTTCTCCGCGAAGTGATAGTCGAGCCGCTTGAACTCCGCGTCCTTCTCCAGGAGTCTCTTGACCGCACCGGCCGACTCCGAAACCAATCCCTTGAGCACGGCGTCACGCTGCCCCTTCTCATCCTTGAGGTAGTGCAGTAGCAGGCGTTTCTGGAACACCTTGCCCAGGAGCTGCAACTCATCCTTGATCTTGACCGGGTCCTTGTCCTCTTCCTTGTCGTTCGGGTCCGCGACCTTCGTGGCAGGCGTCTCGTCCACTGCCGGCTCTTCGGCGGCGACCGCAGGACTCAGGCCCCATGATGTCAGACACACAATCGAAAGCAGGTAACGTGCCATCATACAGACGATCTCCTTTGACGCACCGCGCTAAGCCTCGAAGCGTCGTGTGCCGTCGTTGTCGCCCATCACCCTGGAAGGCTTGAGGTCTCTTGTTTGTCGGTTACTCCCCAAAGAGCAGCTTGAGCAGTTCGTCTCGCTGGGAGAAGTCGGGGACGACGAGGTGGGCGCCGGCCTTGATGAGCCGGGCCCTCTTGTCGAGGTTCAGGCCGAAGCGGCGGACCTCGTCGGAGGCGACGCCGATGGCTAAGCCGCCGCGTTTGCGGCTCTCTCGCAGCTCGACGGGACCATCGCCGAAGACGGCCAGTGTGCAGGAAGAAGAACGTGAGAAGTTGAGAAGGTTGGAAGGTCGGCCCGGCCCGGAGGGCCGCTGCGCGTCCGGCTTGTCTTCTTCCACGCTTACCTTCTCACCTTCTGATCCTCTCACCTTCTCTTCTTGAGCGATCTTGTCCAGGATACGATCGAGGACCATCTTCTTGGAGCAACTGTCGACGTCGCCGACGGCGCCGTAGATGCCGCCGTTGAAGAGGTCCGCGTGCCCCAGGACCCTGGCCTCGTGGAGCACGTCGGCATGATCCGTGCCGCTGGCCAGGTAGAGCGTGACGCCCCGTTCCCGGAGGGCCCGGGCGAACTCGACGGCGCCTTTGATCGTGAAGTCCGTCACGTCGAGCTGGCCCCGTTCGAGCCGGGCGATCCGTTCGTTCACCATCTGCATCAGGGCCTCGTTGTAGATCCGCTTGTAGCCGAAGCGGTCGAGAATCTGGTCGGCCGGCACGAGACCGAACTCGCGGACGATCTCGACCAGGCCCTGCATCTGCGCGATGGTCTGGATGCCGGTGGACTTGTCGATGTAGTCGAGGACCCGCTGTTGGACCTTGCGGAAGAGGGCGTCGCTCGTCGTGCCCCGACGCGAGGCGGCGCTCTGCGCCGAGGGTGCGTCGTGCGGGCTGCCTGCTCCTTCGCATGACGCAGGACGCTCGACGCATGACGAGAGGTCGCCCAGCACGGCCTTGATCATGACCGGCGCCATGATCTGCTCCCAACCCTGGCGGAGCGTGCTGATCGTGCCGTCATTGTCGAAAACGGCGTGGCGGATGGTGACAGAAGAGGGGAAGAAGGTGAGAAGGTCAGAAGGTCGGCCCGGCCCGGAGGGCCGCTGCGCGTCCGGCTTGTCTTCTTCCACGCTCACCTTCTCACCTTCTGATCTTCTCACCTTCTGTTCATCGAGGTTCACGAGGCACCCACAGAGTTCGATATCCGTCCCCGGCACATAGCGCGCCCGGTGCGGGCTCTCGGCGAGTTCCGGCTGGTAGATGTAGTCGGGGTCCTTCGCGACCTCCAGGATCTCGTCGCCGGAGGCGGTGCCCGTCTGGAAGAGTTTCTGCACCGTCACGGCGGCGGCGAAGTTGGCGAACTCGGCCGCCTCGACCGGCGGTACGCCGGCGCCCAGGCACAGAGCCAGCGCACTGGTCACCGTGTCGCCCGCGCCAACCGGGTCGAGCTTCTTGAGCAATTGGATCCCGGGGATCTCGTGGACACCCCGGGCATCGACGACGAGCATGCCGCGAGAACCGCGGGTGAGAAAGACCGGCTTGTTGAACTGGCCGTAGAGGGCCTGAGCATATCCCTTGACCTCATCGAGCGCCGGGTTCTCGCCGTGAGCGAGTTCGACGCCGTTGAGTCGGGCCGCCTCGCGGTCGTTCGTCTTGCGGGTGATGTGCTGGAACTTGTCGCCGAAGTGACGCGAGTCAAGCAGGACGACTTTGCTTGGGAACTCGGCAAAGAGCTTGTTGGCCTGGTCGATGAAACCCACGTTCGTGATGCTGCCGGGGACCTGCTGGTTCGCAATCAACGCGTCGGCGGTTTGCAGCGCCTGGCGGATGCCCGCCAGCAGAGCGGCGTCGCTGGCCTCGCTGCGTCGGTTGAAGAAGCCAAAATCGATGCGGGGCTCCTCCGACTCGTCGAGATAGGGTTTGCCGAACGCGACGGTGTCGTAGTTCTCGCGCTGGATGACGAGGTGCGTGGTGTCCACGCCGAGCGCATCGAACTGGCGTCGCAGTTCGCGACCGAAGATGTCGTCGCCGACAACGCCCACGACCTGGATGGCCTTGGGCTTCAGCGCCGCGAGATTCGCCACAACGTTCGAGGCCCCGCCGAGCGAGTAGTAGTGCCGGCGGACCGCGCGGGCCTGGAGCCCCGTCTCCTCGGAGACCTCAGAGCCCTTCGGGTCCAGGATCCAGTACGCGTCGATGCAGAAATCGCCGTAGACGGCCACGCGGGTGTTCTCGATCTGTGACAGAATCTCTTTAATCCGTTGTTGGTCCATGTTCCTCGCACCATGAAATCCAAAATTCGAAACACGAAATCCGAAACAAATTCAAAGCATGAAACCGAAATGACCGAAACGCAGTCGCCCGCGGGAAGGTCCGTTTTGAGTCTTGGATTTTGGTCATTCGTACTTGTTTCGCATTTCGAGATTCGGATTTCGAGTTTTCAATCTACATGCATTCGATGATCTGCTGATACAGGAGCGGGAAGGTCTGTTTCTGGTCGCCCTGGATGTAGAGTCCCCTGCCGCCGAAGGCCTCGGGGATGCGGGTGACGACGCTCTTTTGGTCGCGGAAGTAGTAGCATTGTGCGGCTTCGTCGGTCATCTGGCGGGGCTCGTGCGCCCGCAGGTCGAAATCGGCAGTGAGGATGCCGTGCGGAACCGAGCCGACGTTGGCGGCCATCGAGACCGCTTTGAGCAGCACCTCCGGCCCCGTGACGGCGCTGCCGATGTTCAGGACGACGCCGCCTTCGGTGAGCTTCGTGACCTCGTTCGTATAGAGGAGGAAGTCCCGGCCGGAGCAGCCTCCTTTGGCCTGGCCGTCGAAGCTCGGATGCTGATCGATCACGTCCGTCCCGATGCCCACGTGGACGGTGAACGGAACGCCGCGACGGTAGCAGG
>Ga0116141_10001616_pt1 | contig 19352 bp, 18 predicted proteins | sample AD_UKC097_MetaG_FD_89744 | JGI IMG/M metagenome (GOLD analysis project Ga0116141, IMG submission 89744) | Active sludge microbial communities of municipal wastewater-treating anaerobic digesters from USA - AD_UKC097_MetaG | ecosystem: Engineered > Bioreactor > Anaerobic > Digestate | place: USA...
ATCTCAAGCCATCCGCTTTGCGAACAAACCCGACATCCCTTTCCCCTGCACATGACGCAAAGAATGTCCACCTCCGCGCTGGGTTCGGTAAACGGAAAAAAGCTGGGTCGAAATCTTACACTTGTCTGCTCATCAAATATCCGATGGATGAATGTGGTCAGTATTCCCTTCAAATCCCCGAATGATATGTTTTCATCCACCATCAGGCCTTCCACCTGGTGAAACATCGGCGTGTGTGTCAGATCTGAGTCGCGTCGGTAAACCTTACCGGGTGCAATAATTCTCACCGGCGGCGCCTGCTTTTCCATCACCCGGATCTGCATGGGGGACGTTTGCGTACGTAGCACGATATTGTCCGACACGTAGAATGTATCATGCATATCCCTGGCAGGATGGTCTTTTGGGATATTGAGGGCTTCGAAATTATAATAATCCGTTTCAACCTCCGGCCCTTCGGCGATTTGAAAGCCCAAGCCGGAGAATATGTCGCATATCTGCCGAATCGTCTGGGTAATCGGATGCAAAGATCCCTGCCGAATGATTCGACCCGGCAATGAAACATCAATTCGATCGATCGCTTCAGCAGCCTCTCTTTCAAATCGATTGGAGGCTTCCGCAAACTTCTTGGCAAGTATGCTTTTCAGTTCATTCGCTCTCTTGCCTGCCTGTGGCCTTTCTTCCGGAGGAATTTTCGAAATGTTTCTCAGAAATTTTGTAAGGTAACCCTTTCGCCCCAGGTATCGAACGGAAATGACCTTTACAGCCTCGGCATCCGAAGCGGTTTCAAGCTCTGCAAGGGCTTCTTCATAAATCTTTTCTATGGCTTTTCCCACGGCATTCGCTCGATTTTAATGCAGTTGCAACAATAATTCCATGGAATGACTGAAAACGACCGGAAAACGTTTTAGGCCTGCCCGGAAGCCAGATCCGCGATCTGCGAAAATCCATTTGGATCCGATATTGCCAGTTCAGCAAGAACCTTGCGATCAAGTTCGATCTTTGCGGTTTTCAGCCCATGAATCAATTTACTGTAAGACAAATTGTTCATACGCGCCGCTGCATTAATCCTTACGATCCAAAGTCTTCTGAAATCTCTTTTGCGTCCTTTTCGATCCCGATAAGCATACATGAGGGCCCTATCTACAGTGTCCGCAGCAGTTCGGAATAATTTGCTGTGGCCCCCACGGTAACCTTTTGCTAATTTCAATACTTTGTTTCTACGTCTTCTTGCTTTAAAACCTCTTTTGACACGCATCTCTTTTCTCCTGGTATATAATCAATAGGGTTGCAACGTTTTCTTCTTACCAAATTATCCATTCGGAAGCAGCAGCCGCAGCTCTCTCCGGTCGGATTTGCTTGCAACCCGGTCCTTCCTTAAATATCTTTTGCGTTTCGTGGTCTTTTTTGTCAAAATATGGCTGGCGTGGGATTTGGAATAAATGAATTTCCCCGTTCCTGTTTTTTTAAAACGCTTTGCGGCAGCACGGTTTGTTTTTATCTTCGGCATATTGGTTTCCTTTATCCTATAATAAAAATAGATGGCGTGAGCAACCAGCAATTACTTGCTCACGCCACCAGCAGCGTTATATTTCCTGAAAGTAAAAATCCTGATCGTGCGCGGACGGCGGCCGAATCGCTTATATACTTCGGGCAATCATTTTGGAGACAGAATCATCACAATGGTTCGGCCTTCAAATTTGGGACTTTGCTCCACCACCGCAATTTCACCGGTTTCTTCAACGATTTTAGACAGCAGATCTCTGCCTATCTGAGATAGTGTAATCTCACGGCCCCTGAAAACAACAGTAACCTTGACCTTATCCTTTTTTTCAAGAAACTTTTTAATATGCCCGATTTTAACGTTTAAATCATGGTCTCCCGTTTTCGGGCGTATCTTGATTTCCTTAATCTGAAATGCGCTTTGCTTCTTTTTTGCCTCTTGTTGTTTCTTGGTCAGTTCATACCGGTATCGACCATAGTCCATTATCTTGCAAACAGGAGGGCTTGCGTTGGGAGAAATTTCCACCAAATCAAGACCGAAATCGGCGGCGGCTTCAAGAGCCTTGTAAATTGGAACAATGCCGACCTGTTGACCGTTAGGATCTATCACCCTTACCTCTTTTGCCTTGATTTCTTCATTAATGTTGGTTTTCGTTCGTTGCGATATAGCTATATTTTCACCTCCTCAATCAACGATTCTCTGGTTGGCATGATACTCGCCTGGAATAGAAATTGATTGGTCCGTTATTTCCGGTGATTCGGGATAGGAATCATTTATTGACGAACGGCTTGGAGAGATATTGATCCGTTTTATCTGTAAATATTACGAGTGTTAAATTTCCCTCTCCCAACCATTCATATTCCAAGGCATAGACTGTTGGTATATACATCTTCAATCTATGTAGTTGCATATAATAACAATATTATGAAAAGCAAGAAAAAAATGTTTTAACGGTTCAAAGTACGGCATGGTTATTATACCTTTTGATGGTTTGGCGGAGAGAGAGGGATTCGAACCCTCGGTGCAGCTTTCACCACACACTCGCTTAGCAGGCGAGCGCCTTCAGCCGACTCGGCCATCTCTCCTGAACCATCATTGGCGGAGGGAGTAGGATTCGAACCCACGGAGCAATTACGCTCAACGGTTTTCAAGACCGCCGCCTTCAACCACTCGGCCATCCCTCCAAAAAATCAGCGGAGGATTTTTTAACATCTTACAAGGTACGGGTCAATATTTTTTATTTGACTAACGGCTATCCGCCGAATAATATAATTTGAATTTCCTATGGCAGATGCAGACTTCGCATGGTCCTGATTTCGGCTTACAAGCGGAGATCCGGTTTGAACCGCGAAAACCAGCAAATTCTCCATGGTTTTCCTCAAAGTTCGTAGTCGCATTCAGATCATTTTTCATCAAATGAAAACAAATTTTATAATTTGCACGACAAATCGGAAGGATTAAAATATGAAACAAAAATATCTGATTTCGAGAAGTAAGGACAACAAAATACTATTAATACAGGAGCTTGCAGAGATTGATAAAGACGTTTTGTCGGCAACCTGTGAAGTGACGTATGACGATTCGGCGATCGAATCGGCCATTGAAAAGGGAAGCGAAAGGTTAATTGCGGTACTGAGAACTAAGAATTTTTTTCCACCCGGTTTTTATATGGACAAAATTTCCGGATCCGTGATGTCCATGTATGCTACTCAAAACTTTCAGCAGACGGAGATCTTTGTTGACGAAACCGAGATTTTGCTAAAGGACAGGGAAACGCTTTTTGCCTTGGAAGACGCTGAAGTGGAATCCCCTGAAATGGAAGAGCTGCTCGAAGATAATTTCGATGAAGACTATGAGGGAAAAGATGCAATAAAGAATATAAATACGCCTCTTAAACTTGCAGAGGATGAAACACTTGACACAGAAGAGGATTGAGATCCGGATTTTTAAATAATTTTATGCCCTTTTGAAGGAATAGGATTTAGTTCCGGCACGTTAAAGATACCGCATCAACTTCTCTTGAAAACGGACAGTGCCTATCTAAAAATGAAATTCCTATCTCCTGGAAAAAAACAGGGTCTTTTTGCAAGATCACCCATCTTGCTCTGCATATAGTATATATGCCTTTTTCTCCGGTGCATTCACCGACATAAAATTGATTTTACACTTACGTTCGGCAAATTTCCCAGTTTTCCCGTCAACGCGCCCAACTCATCCGTGGTGGCTTCAACAATCAATGCGACTACATGGATCCCTTTTTCCCTGTAGGGAATCCCCATGCGGCCAACGATGATGTCTCCGAACCGGCCGAGGATATCATTCACACGTGGGGCAGCTTTTTCTCTATCCTCAATGATAATGCCGAGTACCCCAATTCTTTCTTTTTTGTCGGTCATGTCGATCTCCACAAGTGACAGATTTTTACATTTTTTATTCATCGGCAAGGAAAATCGCGGGTAAAGCATTATGGGTCTCAACGGAAAGATTTCGCCCGCTTATATGCCTTGCGCCACAAAATAATATAAAACACGGATGAACTAATTTCTCTTCCGATGCCCGACATACTCGATGTTCGGTGCACTTGCCCTTTCGACGATCGAAGTATATCGGCCGATTCAGGCATCTCATTTGGTGATTCCTTTCCCGAAATGATTTCTAAACAGATAGCGTGTTCCCAATGAATATGCTGAGCGCGAATGATCCGTGTTTGAAAAATTATGCTTGATATGGGTCAATTTGCTCAAAAGGTTCTTCGCACAGTAATCACAAATCAGGATAATGCCCTCTGCAACATATTTGCCCGTTTCCCATTCTTTCCTTACCAGTTCCTGACGGATCAAGTCCCGCAGGGCTTCCGACCGGTAATCATAACGATTTTACCTTATATGGGAATCGAACCGATCCGGCAACCCCTTTTTCATGAAATGCCGAAACGAACGGATGCGGACATTTTGCTGCTCTCTGCATATTACCATGCTGTTCCATTCGTAACACACACCCCGATGGTTTTCACCTTATTAGCAAGGCTTTTATTTTGATTCCGGTCCTCCGCGTTGTTACCGTATGTGATGCCTGCAATATTTTTTAACCATCGATCCCGGTTTTCCGTTTACCAATTGGCCTTGGATGCAAAAATGCTTTTTATTTCTTAGGTTCCATATGGTTATAAACGAAATCCTTTCCGAACAGCGCTCCAGGAAAAATCCTACAGACCTCACCCATCCTACCCGAATGCGGAGGACGAAATCAAAATATAATTACCTGCCAGGAAACGCACACCGGTCGATCGGCATCTCAACCGCCTGACATGGCCGATTCCAATTGACGGCGTCCAAGATGTCGCCCTTGATTTACGGCTTGACACGATTTCCGCCTTTTGCCATATTTTTAAACTTTGAAATATACGAGGAATTGAACTGCATGGACATTACCTTACCGACACCGCCTTGGGTGCCGAGACAGACAACGAGCAACACTCGATTTCTGCCGAGATCGATTTCCGGCTAATAAGGCGATTCAATATAACTATAAAAAATATTCCTTCAAACAATTTTTCATCCTGTTTTCCATGAAACCTTGGTTTTTAAAAAAACATTCCAAAATCCGGAAACTACAAAAATGTCCGGGAAAGGTTTTCGCATTTCGGGTAAAGATGCGATCCTTTTGATTACAAACCGAAATATTTTTTAAGGAATCGTAAAATATAAGGTATTATTTTGAGGGTTTTTTTCATGAAAAATTTTATCCGGCTTGCAATGATCATTTTTCTTATGATGTCTCTATACAATTGCGGTTTTCAAAAAGAGACATTGTTTTCAGGGGCAACCATGGGAACGACTTATCATATAAAAGTCGTTACCGGTTACTTTCGAAATGCCATATTCCTCCAGACAAAAATCGACGCAAGGCTCGAAGAAATAAACAAAAGCATGTCAATATATATTGAAAATAGCGAAATAAGCCGGTTCAATGAAAGAACGGGAATAAACAAAGCATTTTATCCATCCATCGATTTTATGAATGTGATGACGGTCGCTAAAAATCTTTATGAGCTGACAGGCGGCGCATGGGACGGAACGGTTAAACCGTTAATTAGCCTCTGGGGTTTTTACGCTCCCGCAGGAAGCACAAAAAAAATTCCCGAACCAAACGAAATCGTTTCGATTTTATCCGAGACTGGATTGAATCATATCGAGATTTCAAAAAACGGATCCTTTTTAAAAAAGAAAGCTTGCATCTCTCTCGATCTATCCTCCGTCGCAAAGGGCTACGGAGTTGATGCAGTAGCAAAAATTATCAAAGAGAACGGATTTGAAAACTTTCTTGTGGAGATCGGGGGTGAGGTCATTACTTCAGGATTTCGAACGGACGGCAAACACTGGAAAGTAGGAATCAACCACCCTCAAAGATGCGGCCCGATAAACAGCGTCTACAAAGTAATCACCATACACGACAAAGCCCTTGCAACGAGCGGCGATTACAGAAATTTTTTCGAAATCGACGGGAAACGTTACTCACATGTGATCGATCCGAGAACCGGATATCCCGTAAGCAACGGGGTCGTAAGCGTTTCCGTCACTGCGGATACTTGCGCCCTTGCCGATGGCCTCGCAACAGCCGTAATGGTTTTGGGCCATACAAAAGGGATTGAACTGGTGAACCGCCTTGAAGGGGTGGAATGCTTAATCGTTGTGGAGAAAGAAAACGGCGATTTGATCAATCATTGCTCAAGGGGTTTTAAATTTCAAGGATAGAAAAACGGCAATACAATTTTATTGACAATGAAATACGAGTTCTGTAATTTTACGCGATTGGAAAGTTGTAATCCGGTTATTATAGAGGGTTATATCCCTTCTGTTAATTCTGGACACGGATAATCTCATTATAGAAAAAGCCTGTTTTTTTGCATCGTTGGTTTCCGAAACATACCTTTCCTCAAGCGCATCGTGTCTTTTTTCCGTATAATTTGTAAAAAAGGGCTCCCCCCTTATCCTTTTACATATTTTAACGCTTGGCCATGACAAAAAAGCGAACAGGTAATTTTCAACGAATTTTCAAAAGATTATAAACGCTCGAACCGGGCAAAAAAGGAAGGAATTCGCCAGTGGAAATTGTTGTATTATTAAAACAGGTGCCGGCTACCGAATCGTATATCGGGATTGCCGATGACGGTGTATCCATCAAAACCGATGATATCAAGTGGGTCATTAATCCCTATGATGAATATGCGGTAGAGGAAGCCCTCCGTATCAAAGAGGCACACGGCGGAACGGTCACCATCCTATCGGTCGGCCCGCAAAAAGCCACCGAAACGATAAGAACCGCTCTAGCGATGGGAGCGGATCAAGGGATCTTGGTCAATGATCCGACGATTGCGACCCGCGATGGATTGAGCATTGCAAGGATCCTTGCAGCGGTGCTCAAAAGCATCCCTTTTGACCTGATCATAGCCGGTCAGCGGGCCATTGACGATGACAACTTTCTGGTGGGAACGGCTGTTGCGGAATTGTTAGGCATCCCAAACATCTCCTTGATCATCAAGGAAGATATTGCAGACGGCAAAATCAAATGTCACCGAACCATTGAAGGAGGAACCGTTGTTATTGAATTACCATTACCTGCTCTGATCACTACGCAGCGGGGACTCAATGAACCTCGCTACGCATCGCTTCCGGGGATTATGAAAGCAAAAAAGAAGCCCCTTGACGTCAAAACCATTATGGATATTGAACTGGACAGAGCGCAGGAAACAGCTTCCGTCACGCGGATCGTGGCACTAAAATTACCTTCGGAACGAAAAGGCGGAAGAATCATTCAAGGCGATTCCGCTCGTGCAAAAGCGGCTGAACTTGTCAGGCTCTTACGGGAAGAAGCAAAGGTTCTTTAGTTTTGTAAAAAAACAGCAAATGAATGTTATATGGCATTTGTTCGAAAACTATTTATAATAAAAGGAAATCGACATGTCACAAGGTGTACTTGTAATATCGGAACTGTCTGACCGGGTTTTTCGAAAAGTCACTTTCGAGGCCATGAGTGAGGGAAGGCGAATCGCTGATCATATGAAAGGCAATCTTGCGACCGTGGTTATTGGATCGGGTATTGAAACGGTCGCTAACGAGCTAAAAAAATACGGAGCAGACAAAATTATCCTGGTCGATGACCCGACCCTGTCGGAATATATGACCGATTCATATACCAATGTGCTTGCCGATATCATCACCAAGGAAAAACCGGATGTGCTGATTTTGGGGGCCTCTGCCCAGGGAAAGGATCTATCCGCCCGTCTTTCCGCGCGTCTGAATGCTCCCCTTGCGATGGATGGTGTGGCAATCCGGGTCGACAATGAATCGCTGATCGTAACTCGTCCCTTATACGGAGGCAAAATTCTTGCAGATGTAAGACTTGAGGGAAAGCCGCAAATAATTGCAATCCGGCCCAACTCAATGAGTATCACAGAATGCGAAAATGCCGGCCTTATGAAATCCTGGGATCCGGTGGTTGGAAAAACAGATTTGCGGTTTATTGAAAAACAAGTAGAAACGGGCAAGGTCGAATTGACCGAAGCAGATGTGGTGGTGTCGGGCGGAAGGGGGATGGGGAGCAACAACTTTTCAATTTTGGAAGAACTCGCCGGGCTTCTGAAAGGTGCGGTCGGAGCTTCTCGATCTGCAGTTGATGAAGGTTGGCGCCCTCATTCGGACCAAGTGGGACAAACCGGAAAGGTTGTCTCCCCCGGTCTTTATTTCGCATGCGGAATATCCGGAGCAATTCAACATCTTGCAGGCATGTCAACATCTAAAATAATCGTGGCGATCAATAAGGATCCGGATGCTCCGATATTTTCAAAAGCAGATTATGGAATCGTCGGAGATCTTTTTGAACTTGTTCCGCTAATTTCAGAGGAAATAAGAAAGATAAAGCAATAAAACAAAAATCGGGTGAGCAGTTATAATGAAACTGCATTTCGTTAGCCTCGGATGCGTGAGAAATCTTGTCGATAGCGAGGTGATGCTGGGCCGACTGAAAAAAGCCGGCTGGATCATTACACAAGACCCTGCCGAAGCAAATACCATCGTCATAAATACCTGCAGCTTTATCGAAGCCGCGGTAAATGAATCCATTGACACGATCCTTGAATTGGCTCAATACAAAAAAAGAGGAACCTGCAAGCGCCTGATCGTGGTCGGCTGCCTTCCCGAAAGATTCAGAGAGGAAATCATTCCCGCCTTGCCGGAAGTGGATGCATTTTTGGGCACAGGCGCTTTTGACCGGATTATTGAGGCCGCAAACGGACTTGTCGGCTTTTCGGAATGCTTGTTGCCGAATCCTTATTTGGCGGCAATCCGGAATTATGATACACCTCGATTCCGTCTAACACCATTCATAGCTTACCTGAAGGTTGCGGAAGGATGCAACCGGAAATGCACCTATTGTATTATTCCGAAACTTCGCGGCAGGCAAAAAAGCCGCCCCATTGAGGATATCATGGCGGAAGCACGCGAATTGCTATCTTCGGATGTTAAAGAACTTATACTGGTAGCCCAGGACACATCATCTTATGGAAAGGATTTATGCCCGCCGATCGATTTGTCCTTCCTGCTTAAAAAAATTTCTACGCTAAGCAATCGGGCCTGGCTGAGAATCCTTTACGGACATCCGCAGAACACGGACGATAAACTGATCGAAACCGTTGCAGGGTTTCCGAATATCTGCCCCTATTACGACATACCGATTCAGCATGCAAGCGAGCCGGTTTTACAAAAAATGGGGAGACACTATACCCGTCAAAGCCTATACCGTCTTTTTGATAAAATTCGCAAACGAAGCCCGGATGCTGCCTTGCGTACAACCGTAATGGTGGGTTTTCCCGGAGAAACCGATAAAGACTTCGAGACGCTTCTTGCTTTTGTCAATGATATATGTTTCGATCTGCTGGGAGTTTTTATTTATTCTGATTTTGAAGATCTTCCCTCTCATCGGCTTCGCGACCATGTTCCGAAACAGTTGGCAAATGAACGATACGACCGGCTCATGTCCCGCCAAAAAGAAATATCATTAAAGAAGAACCAAAGCCGCATCGGCAAGGTGTTTAAAGTTCTCGTGGAAGATTCACCCGAAGAAAATCTTTTTACGGGGCGCACTTATTTTCAGGCCCCGGAGGTCGATGGTATTGTCTTTATTCATTCAAAAAATTTGCATCCCGGCGCATTTGCCAGCGTAAGGATCACGGACGCCCTTGAATATGATCTGATCGGAGAAGCAGCATGATGGACCTGAAAGACAAAACCCTCGCTATGGTAAAAGATGACCTCGCAGATATTGAAGCCGCCCTTCTGCAAAATTTAAACCCGTATTTCGAATTGGTTTCCCAAGTTGCCAGCCATATGATTTCCAGCGGCGGCAAGCGATTGAGACCTCTGCTTATGGTTCTTTCCGCAAAAATTTGCGGCAATCATAAAAAATCCGATAATTTTTTTTCTATTATTTTTGAATACTTGCATGCTGCCACACTTTTGCACGACGACATTGTCGACGAAGCATGTCTTCGCAGAGGCAAACCGGCCGCACGTTCAATCTGGGGCAATCCGATCGCGGTTCTTGTGGGTGATTTTCTTCTCGCCCGATCTCTTTCGATTGCTGCGAAAACCGGACGGCCAAGGGTTATCAGGGTCATTGCGGAAATTACCGAAAACATGTCTCAAGGCGAAATCCACCAGTTGATGAGAAAAAAGAGCTTGGACCTAAGCGAAGAGGAATATTTGGAAATCGTCCGCCGCAAGACGGCAGTACTCATCCAGGGCGCATGCGCTGTTGGTGCCATCATTTCAGATGCGACGGCTCAACAGGAAAAAGCGCTTTCGAAGTACGGATTCAATCTTGGAGTTGCCTTCCAAATGGTTGATGACCTCCTGGATTACTCTTCAGATACCAGCGTCCTTGGAAAAGAGATCGGGGCGGATTTAAAAGAAGGAAAACTGACCCTGCCGGTTATTTATGCATTGAAGACAGCAAAATCAAAAGATCGGGACCTGATGAAAAAAACACTTTTGAGCAAAGAATGTTCAGTCCCCGATTTTGAAAATTTCCTTATCCTGTTACAAAAATACGGGGGTTTGACTTATACAAAAAAAATGGCAGCAGAATATGTAAAAAATGCAAAAGATGCGCTTTCGGTTTTTAAGTCTTCGGAAGTTAAGGATATTCTTTTGTACCTTGCAGATTGTACTCTTGCCCGCAGGGCTTAATTTTGCGGTATGTGGAGGTTAAAAGCCATGCTTGTATCTTGTTCCCTTTCCAGAAAATTGATGATTGCAGTTCTCCTGGCTGTCGCTTTATCATGTCCTGCAGCAGCTGAACAACCACCCCGAATAAAAGTTGTTGAGGTGATCGGAAGTGGCAATATCCATGGTCAAGATGCAGCAACGGCTCGTGATCTGGCGATTTCATATGGTTTGGTGCTAGCAGTACATGGAGTTGTTGCAGATTTAATTTCTCTGGATACACAGGTTCAGAATTTTCAGACACTTAACGAAACCCTTTATAACCACACAGACCAATTTGTCGGCAACTACAAAGTGCTTGCGGAGTCGGTGTCCGGCAATACTTACAGGGTAATGATACAGGCAACCGTTTTGGTCGATACGATTTTCCAGCGATTATCGGATATCTGTGTCACCCAGACCCAAAAATCTTTGCCTTCGATTCTCTTTTTGATTGCGGAGCAAAATCTGGAAGATGCAAAACCGAAATATGAGTGGGGGCAAGGGTTAAATCGTTCATCCATCTTTTCGAAGAAAGCAATGGCCGAAGAAATGAAGGAAAAAGGGTTTTCAATAATTGATTACGAAACCATGATGCAGGACAGCAATGAGGATTTTTCTGTTTTCAGGCAGGATATGGAAGACTCTGAGGTTGTAAACCTCGGTGCACGACTGAAGGCGGATGTTGTCATCGTTGGAAAATCGGTGGCACAAAAATCACCGAACATCATGGAAGAAAGCACCGGGTCCTTCCAGGGTCACCTTACCGCTCGCGCCCTTTCAACGGAAACCGGCGCAGAAATTGCCTCAACGGTGCAAACCTTCACCGTGATGAACCGTGATGATCTCGTCGGAAGCAAAGAAGCGCTTACCGGCGCCGGGATTCTTGCAGGAAAAGAGCTTTCGTCTCAAATCGCCTCGGTTTGGCTGGAAAAAGACAACACACTTCAAAAGCTGAAAATTTTCGTTGAAGGAACCCGTCATCTGGGAAATTTCGTCTCCTTTAAAAGAATTTTAAATGGCTTCCCCGGGGTAAAACAGATGAAAACCAGCGAAGTGAAAGCCAACGAGGCCACCCTTATTGTTGTTTTCAACGGAAATGCTGAAAAGCTTGCGGAAACATTGATGTCACAATCTTTTGACTCGTTCGAGATCAAGCTTCACGAAACATCAGAAGATAGCGTAAGATTGGAACTGCTATCGCGATAGAAACATCTCGGACTCCAACCCTTATCCGCCCAAATCGTTTTGATCAATTGAAGCCACAGAAATCCGTCATAAATTTGCCAAACATATTAACCATTGCGAGGATTCTGTTAACACCTCTTTTTGTTATTCTGCTGTTGAAGCACTTGCTCCTTTACGCACTACTTGTTTTCACTCTTGCCGGGATCAGCGATGCTTTGGATGGCATACTGGCGAGGTATTGCAATCGGAGAACCGTATTGGGCGCCTATCTTGACCCGATCGCCGACAAGCTTCTTTTAGCCTCGGCTTTTGTAGTCCTTGCAGTTCTGGAGATTATTCCCGGATGGTTGACGGTTATTGTATTAACCCGAGACATTTTGATCGTGATCGGTTTCATCGTCTTCGCAATTCGGACCATCAAAGTCGAAATCAAACCGAGTCTTGCCAGCAAATTGACGACGCTTACCCAGTTGACGGCCGTGTTTTTTGCCTTGCTTCAAACAGAAAGTTCGGCCGGTTTCATCACAAACTATACTTTTTACTGGCTTGCAGCCTTGTTAACCATTATATCCGGCTTACATTACATTTACATCGGGTTAAATATTCTCCAGAATTCTTCGGAAAACAACCAACCACCAACGCAACCGGCCACAGGCTGAATCATTTCCCTTGACACAAAAAACGATCGATGGTATCGATTTTTTTAAATTAAAGGCACGTAGCTCAGGGGGAGAGCGCTACCCTGACACGGTAGAAGTCGTTGGTTCAAATCCAATCGTGCCTACCAGAAAAATCAAGGGGGATTACGAAATCAATCGTAACCCCCCTTTTTGTTTCGGACAAACTGCGAGTGATCGAATCAATCTTTTTGCCGGACCGCGGAGTGACTAAAAAATGGGATGACTTGGGAAGCATCAAACTATCCCTTGTTCAGATTTGGGAAGAGACCGGACAGCGGAATAGAGGTCAAACTGTCCGGATGAGTTCTGACAACTCGTAGAACCATCCGTTGATCCTCATGAGAACAAGCTGCCCTTGCTGCGAACGATCCCCTCTTTCTTGACGGAAGGATCGGAGATGCGATCGAACGATAAGAAAAGGTTGGATGGAACTGATTGTTTTCATTACGCCATAACATTTTGGACAAAGCAGGGAATAAGGTCGCAAGTTTTCTGGATCAGCCTTGTCCGGTTGCTGTAATAGCCGTAATATCGAACCATTTGCGCGCCCTCGGCTGGGTATAAGTTTGACAAGCTGCTATTGCCGGTCCTGCGCATCGAAGGTTTTCTATGTCTTGCGGTCTTTCGATTCGTATATTGTTTTGCTCATGCCATCGGGTGAATCATGGGCCGGAATATTTGTCCTCCGTTCCTTTGCAAAGTAGGATCGGATCTAATCACGCATCAAGTTCTCGATTTCATTCCCGCCATACGACCGGATGGTTGGTGCGCAAAACACATAAATCCCGCTTTGGTGGCGCCCCATCGCGTTTTTGATTGGGACAGAGAAATTTGAAAATTGCTGGAAAAGCTCTTGGATATTACTGGTTGGGCGGCGGGCAAACCGTAAAGGCGTCATCTCCGGCAAGACATCCGTTGGCGATCAAAAGCAATTGCGGATGAAAATTTTGGAAGTCGCAAAAGAACTGTAGGCGGGGCACCGCATCCGGTTTAACGTCTTTCACTACCCGAACTTGATCGCGCGTTTCTGGAGACAGGATGGGCAGAAATGACTTTTTTTACATCCGGATTCTCCATCCGAAAGATTCCGACCTCATGTAGCAGATTATGAACAACGGCAAGCGGATCTGCAAGGTTGATATCCACAACAACCGGCCTTTCCATACGCCACCTTGCTATAACCTGATCCAAAAGACTATGTCTGACCGTCCAGATCATGGGTGGATATCTGAATTCAAAAATACGGTCAAGGTATTGCGCCCAGATTTTACCTCTCAGTTCAAACAATCCAACCTCATCGACAACAAAAAGATCGGTAGTCTCAGGAACCGGAAAGGACAACGCCCTCTGCCCGAAAAGTAATCCTTCCGGTCTGAAGTAAAAATGGCCGTACCGGCTGCTTTCCGGTGAAGGCACAATGGAAGCAAGTTCACAGAAAGCGCCGGTGGACAGATCAATTATCGAAAAACCGGACCGAATGCCATCACGCACATGTCCCGGAGCGGCAATTCCACGAATGTTCAACCCCTTCTCTTCAAGAATGCCAAGAACTGTCAAAAGAAAGCTGGTTTTTCCTTCCCCCGGCTGTCCGGTAAAAATATAAATCGGCGGCAGCCATCCATCCAGCCGTGAGGCTCCCCCGTCCATTAATTCTTCTCCATGCTACATCATCCTCTTGTATCTTTTGTCATAGCAACCATCGGAAAACCGGCCGCCTGAAAGCTCATCAGGTCTTCTGCCCGGAACCTATTCATTCAGGCCGACCTTTACTTTAAATGTCGAATCCAATCGTGCCTGTCACCAAAAAGCATTATGCAACGGTACAATGCCGGGGGCAACCTTCGGTATAATTTTGCACGTAATCTAAGAAAGGTTTCGGCGTTTCTGCAGTGGGCCGTATCTTTGACTCAACTCAGGCAGGCGTTGGGGCCAAATTAAAAAAAACATACAACCTTAGACTTTTTAATCCGATACCGGTTATGGATCATTTCACGATCCGCAACCGGTGCGTCTTTCTTAATTTTTTCCACAATTCCTTTATTATGAGCGATGATGCCTCTTCTTCATCTATTTCGTCCTTTTCGGATAGGGAGAGGCATGATTCCATCAACTCTTCATTTCCCATACGCACTCCAAGTTCATCTTTTATATAGCCGCCCAAAGAAAAAGAAAGCAAACTCAAATCATTTTCGCTCATGTGGGCAATATTTACCTTGTCTTTCAAAGTCAATTCTGAAAGGAACCGTTCCACGGCTTCAAAAACCGTATCAGGCAAAGACAATATATTCGGCCTGCCGTTCGCTCTTCTGTTTTCAACATGGTCCAAACAAATAACCGCTTCCAGAATATCCCGTGCCGGTTCATATATTTTCGGATCTTTTCCGGCTCTTGGTCCTGCTACATTTAGAATCTCTATCTCGTAGGTATCAATCCATGTGTAAATGGCAATAATTGCATCAAGCGTTACGGTCTTATCAAGGTCTATGTGAAACCAAGGGCGTTCGTGTTTAATAGCCATTTCCCGGGTACAGGCAGACCCTCCGGTTAAATTTCCATGAGATATAATCAGAGTTCCATCAGAATCGATTATGTTTTTCTCGGTTTTCTTTGAGCAGCTTTCGATGGATATTTCCTTTGACGGATAAATGCCGGACAAATTTCCATCTTTAGTTTTTCGTCCATCTATTATACGAATTCCGTATGGAACATTCAGATTTCTTGCCGCATCCAAGGCAGCCTGATCCACTCCGGTCTGTCCACCTGAGATGATTCTCTTGATCATTGAACTTTACACTTATCCGTTTTTTATCTCATCCAAATTGATGTTCGAAATCTCTGGTCGAATTACAGATGACATTGCAGTTTTACTGTCAAAAGTCAACGACAGGATTTTTGGGAAAAACCGATTTAAAAACGGAACCGGCAACCAGCGGAAGAGATTCGGCACTTCAAAGCGACTCTGCGATGGAAGACGTTTTCGTTACAGAAAATGGACCATACGCTACCTGTTTCAGATCAATCTATCGAACCAAAGAAATCGACCAAAAATGTGAAAAAGATTGTTTGGAATTCTGAATCTTAAAAACTTGTAATCGTGACTCACCTGATATGGATTTTTTTGAATCAGATGACTAACAATTTGGAGGATATTTTATAAAATTAATTTACCAATCAAATCTTTCGTGTTATTTTAATAAATTTTTAGATGAAACGAATTGGGGGGGGCTTTTTTAAAATTGGGCACTTAAAAGTCGGATAAGGAATTCATGCCAGACGCTTTACTTTCTCAAGGTTCGCGGCTGACGGGTTCAGCAGACGCTGTTCATTTATGGTTGGCGATAATGGGGCGAAATGCGGAGATCGGATTTGTTTGAAAACGTTCTATTCCGGAATAAAATATTGCTGAGTACGGGGCCATATATTCGAATATGGGTATAAAGGAACGCTCTTATGATTGAACTTGATTTTGACAAAATGGGGGGGCTTATCCCTGCGATTGTACAGGATTACACAAGCGGTGAAGTTCTAATGCTTGCATTTATCAATCAGGAAGCATGGGAGACGATGCTTTCAACCGGCAAGGCCACCTATTACAGCCGGTCCAGGCAAAAACTCTGGGTTAAAGGTGAGACCTCCGGAAATCTGCAACTTGTAAAAGAAGTCAGAATTGATTGCGATGACGATACCGTGCTTCTGAAGGTCGAACAGATCGGGGGGGCGGCATGTCATCTCGGCTATAAGAGCTGTTTTTTCAAAAAAGTTGCTAACGGAACGGTTCGGATTACCGCCCAACGAATATTTGACCCGAAGGAGGTTTACAATAAATGAAAAAGTTTCTGAAATTAGGCATTCCAAAGGGAAGCTTGCAAAGCGCAACGATTTCCCTTTTCATGCGCTCCGGATGGAAGATAAGCGTCAACGACAGAAGTTACTTTCCGGAAATTAATGATGATGCTATCGAATGCGCCATTTGCAGAGCCCAAGAAATGTCCCGGTACGTCGAAAGCGGTAGCCTGGACGCAGGACTAACGGGAAAAGACTGGATCGCTGAAAACAACTCCGACATCCACGTGGTGAGCGACCTGGTCTACTCAAAAGTTAGTTCTAGGCCTGCAAGATGGGTTCTTGCCGTTGCATATGATTCAACGATAGAAAAAATCGATGACTTGAGGGGGAAAAAGGTTGCAACCGAGTTGGTAGAATATACCAAACGGTATTTTTCAGAGCGGGGTATTGACGTAACCGTTGAATTTTCATGGGGCGCCACCGAAGCAAAGGTCGTTTCCGGTCTTGCAGATGCTATTGTTGAAGTTACTGAAACCGGAAGCACCATTAAAGCCCATGGTCTTCGAATTGTGCAGGAGCTAATGGAAACCAATACCCAACTCATCGCCAACCACAATTCCTGGAATGATCCCATCAAAAGAGAAAAGATTGAGCAAATTGCGCTTTTGCTCAAAGGTGCGCTTTTGGCCGAAAAACTGGTTGGGCTTAAAATGAATGTACCCGAAAAATTTCTTGAAAAAATTGTATCGTTGCTTCCAAGCCTGAATGCCCCCACCGTTTCCCCTCTATACCAATCCAAATGGTTTTCGGTAGAAACAGTTGTTCATACAGATGTTATGAGAGATCTAATCCCTGAGCTTCGAAAACGGGGGGCTGAAGGCATAATCGAATACCCTCTGAACAAGGTGATATGAAACACGGATGGCTCTGAACCTTATTGCGAAACGAATGCACCATTATTGATAATACCGATGATTTCCATCCTACCGCATTGGATAGTTGATGGTTTCCGAAAAGATAAAAAAGGATTTGACGATGATTTCAAAGCGAATAAGAGATATTTCATCTTTTATTGTCATGGATGTCCTGGAAAAAGCTCACGAGATTGAACGGAAAGGTGTTCATGTGATCCACCTTGAGGTCGGGGAGCCGGACTTTGATACCCCTCGATGCATTAAAGACGCCGCCTGCACAGCTCTCAACAAAGGCTATACACATTACACGCATAGTCTCGGTTTATTTGAGCTCAGAGAAGCCATCAGCAAATACTATAAACAAACCTACGATGTTTCCGTGGACCCGGATCAGATCGTGGTCACTTCAGGGACCTCTCCCGCTATGTTCAGCCTCTTTTCGGTTCTTCTGGACGAAGGTGACGAAGTCATTATTTCAGATCCTCATTATGCATGCTATCCGAATTTTATAACTTTTGCACAAGGAACACCGGTTACGGTGCCGGTTTACAAAGAAGATGGATTTCAATATCGACCTGAGGCTATCAGGGATAGAATCACCAAAAAGACCAAGGCTATTCTCATTAATTCCCCTTCAAATCCTACCGGAAACCTGCTTTCCGAGGATCGGATGAGGGAAATCGCTGAATTTTCACCCTATATCGTCTCGGACGAAATTTATCATGGTCTGGTTTATGAGGGGAAAGAACATTCCATCCTGGAATTTACGGACCATGCCTTTGTGTTTAACGGTTTTTCCAAACTATATGCCATGACCGGTTTACGGTTGGGATATTTGATTGCACCGAAGCCATTTATCCGCCCTATCCAGAAAATTCAACAAAACTTCTTTATTTCAGCCAATTCGATGGTTCAGATGGCTGGCATTGCAGCGCTAAAAAAAGCTGGAGAGGATATTGAAAGGATGAAGAAGATCTACAATGATCGAAGACGATACATCATTGCCCGACTTAAAAAAATGGGTTTTGGGATTACCGTGGAACCGACCGGGGCATTTTACGTATTTGCAAATGCAAAGCACATTTCACAAGATTCTTACAATCTTGCATTTGACATTCTGGAAAAAGCCCATGTGGGTGTAACGCCCGGTATAGATTTCGGAAAAAATGGAGAGGGATACATAAGGTTTTCATATGCAAACTCGCTGGAAAATATAGCTGAAGGTATGGATCGGCTGGAGAATTATCTCAATGATCGTCAAGTCCGCTGAATTTGTCACAAGCGCATCCATTCCATCCCAGTATCCTTCGGCGGTTTTGCCGGAAATCGCATTTGCTGGCCGTTCCAATGTTGGAAAATCCTCTCTAATTAATGCCCTCCTGAACCGGAGACATCTCGTAAAAACAAGTTCCACACCCGGCCGTACCCGTTTGATTAATTTTTTCATGATCAACAAAGCCGTCATATTTGTAGATCTTCCCGGATATGGATACGCAAAGGTGCCGATGCGTTTAAGAAAAAATTGGGGGCCAATGGTTGAAACCTACCTGTCAAAACGAAATACGCTGAAAGCGGTAGTTTTGATCATCGATATTCGACGCATTCCCGGTTCGGAAGAATTCAGCCTGATTCAGTGGCTCAGCCATATGGACATTCCATGGGTACCGGTGTTGACAAAAGCCGACAAACTCCCGAAAACAAAACAGCTCAAACAACAACGATCCATTGGAAAAGCGCTTTCCGTCGAAGAGAATGAATTGATCCTTTTTTCCGCAAGAACAAAAAAGGGCAAAGAAAATGTTTGGAAAACCCTTGAACGATTTATCGGCAATCTTCCGCCGAACGATGACGGCCTCCTGCCGACGGGAGAAATATAAACCCATCATCTCTTGCAAATCATCCGGGTACAATTTTCTGCGTCTAAAGGTTTATGATAAAAACCAATCCTGACAATCATCACTTCCGAAATAAAACAGGCTGGGCCAACGGGTTCAAATCCGGCTATGTCGCCATTGTCGGAGCC
>Ga0116141_10001624_pt1 | contig 19318 bp, 13 predicted proteins | sample AD_UKC097_MetaG_FD_89744 | JGI IMG/M metagenome (GOLD analysis project Ga0116141, IMG submission 89744) | Active sludge microbial communities of municipal wastewater-treating anaerobic digesters from USA - AD_UKC097_MetaG | ecosystem: Engineered > Bioreactor > Anaerobic > Digestate | place: USA...
GGCCTACGACTGCACTTGCCCACGTGCCGCCGACGGCTATTTCTGCAAGCATTGTGTCGCCGTCGGGCTGGCGTGGCTGGCAGAGCAGGCAGCGGAAACCAAACCCAAGTCAAAAGGCGGCAAGGCCAAGCGGCGCGATCCGTGGCGCGACATCAAGGATCATCTGGCTACGCAGTCGCCGGAAACCTTGATCGAGCTGTTGCTGGACGTAGCCCAGCGGGATGATCTGCTCTATCAGTCGCTATTGCTCAAGGCCGAGCGCACGGGCGGTGGCGGCAACGTGGTCAAGGCATACCAAAGGGCCATAGACGGTGCGACGCGCATTCACGGCTTTGTCGACTGGCGGGAGGTGGGCACCTTCGCCGCCAATATCGACCAAGTGGTGGAGTCGCTCGCGGAACTGCTGAAACCGGATACTGCGGTGACTCTGGTGGAGTTGGCCGAATACGCCATCGAGCGCGTCGAGAATGCGTTGGAGCAAATCGATGACTCGAATGGCGAAGTCAGCGGTACGGTTTATGGCCTGGGCGAATTGCACCAGAAAGCCTGCGCCATGGCGCGGCCGGAACCCGCCGGACTGGCCGAGCGCCTGTTCCGCCTCGAAACCACGCTGCCGTTCAATGTGTGCAGCTTTGATGCCGCTACCTATCGCCATGTCCTTGGCAAGGAGGGATTACGCCGCTACCGTGAACTGGCCGAGGCGGAGTGGCGCAAGATCAAACCACGCGACAGCAGGGACGGCCACGATGGCAATCGATACCGCATCACCCGCATCATGGAACAACTGGCCGAGGCGAGCGGCGATATCGAAGAATTGGTGGCGATCAAGTCGCGGGATCTTTCGTCCGGTTACCGCTATCTCGAGATCGCCGAAATCTATGCCAAGGCCAGGCAGCGTGACAAGGCACTGGATTGGGCGGAGCGTGGCCTGAAGGCCTGCCCCGAGCGTCCCGACAACCGCCTGCGCGATTTCCTGGTTGCGGCCTACCTCAAGCGCAAGCGGAACGACGAGGCGCTGCAACTGACCTGGATTCAGTTTGAGGAACACCCGGTTCTCGACCACTACATCAAGCTGCATGATGTCGCCGGAAAGCTCGGCGCCTGGCCGGTGCAGCGGGCGCGTGCATTGATCAAGGTCGACGAGGTCATTGCTCGCGAGGCCGCGATGACGAGCCGATGGAAACCGAAATCGTCGACTCCGAACTATTCACTGCGGATGCAGATTGCTTTGTGGGAGGATGACCTGGATGCAGCCTGGTCGGCCGCGCATGAGGGCATTTGTGATCGGAGTCTGCTGATCACGCTGGCCGGGAAGCTCGAATCCGCGCGTCCAGGCGACGCGGTCAGTCTTTATCGCCGCGTCGTGCCACCCATCGTCGAGCAGACCAACAACACCGCTTACGGCGAAGCGATCGAGCTGGTTCGCAAGATAGGTGGCTTGATGAAAACGCAGAAACAACTATCGCAATTCGGTGACTATCTGGCTGAGCTGCGCGTTCAGTTCAAGCCGAAACGGAATTTCATCAAGCTGCTGGATGGCGTGGCACAGGCAAGTGTGGCGGCATAACAAATGCATATTGCAGCGTCTAAGAGCAGAACCGACACCCAAGCTGTATCAGGGGTTCAACCCTATCGATTAGCGAAATTTTCTTAGACAGTCTGTCACAAAAATTACCAGTAAAACAGATTGATATGGCGTTTACGGCACCTGATGATGCCGTAGATTTTGACCATGATGAAGGGCCTTTTGAAAAAAGAGGCCAAGGATTGCGTGGGGGCAGAATGATAGCAAAAGCCTTACTTGAAATGCGGCATAATTGAGCCATGAAAAATTCAATGACGTTGCGCCATATTTTGTTGGCTATTGCTATTCTTGTGATTATTTCTTTGGTTGTTTGGTGGGCAATGCGGCCTAAGCCTGTTCCCGTGGTTTTTCATGTGGTGGGCATAGGAGCTGTTGATGCGACGGTGGTGAATACCCGTGCAGGGACGGTAGAAGCCTGCCAACGCACGCGGTTGTCAGCCATTACCGGTGGGCGAATTGAATATTTGGGCGTGAAAGAAGGCGACCAGGTTAAAAAAGGTCAGTTGTTGATGAAGTTATGGAATGACGACCAAAAGGCACAGCAACTGGTTGCAGAGACGCAGCGTGCGCTGGCCTCGCAGCGCGTGAATGAACAATGTGTTGTTGCGGCGAACGCCGAGCGCGAGGCCAAGCGTCAGGCCATGTTGCGGGCGCAGGGTTATGTGTCCATTGCGCGTGAAGATGCCGCCAGAAGTGAAGCGGATGCACGACGTTCAGCTTGCGCTAGTGCCCGAGCCGATGTGGTGCAATCCCAGGCACGTGTAGCGCTTTCTAAAACCGAGCAACAGCGCACGGTGTTGATTGCCCCGTTTGATGGCACGGTCGCCAAGATCGTGGGTGAATTGGGTGAATACTCCACCCCCTCGCCGCCCGGCGTGCAAACCCCGCCGGCGATAGATTTGCTGGATGCCAGTTGCCTTTATGTGAACGCGCCAATGGATGAGGTGGATGCCCCCAAAATCACTGCCGGTTTGCCGGTGCGGGTGACGTTGGATGCGTTACCCAAACAGCCGTTTGCCGGGCATGTGCGGCGTGTCGCGCCGTATGTGCTGGCGGTTGAAAAACAAGCGCGCACGGTGGATGTCGAGGTGGATTTTGACGTGCCGACGACCGGATTATTGGTTGGCTATAGCGCGGATGTGGAAATTGTATTGCAGCAGAAAAATGACGTGTTGCGTGTACCCACGGCAGCGATCATGGAAGGCGGCCGCGTGTTGCTGATGAATCCTGATGCGGGCGATAAAACCACAGGTAAATTAGCGGAGCGAAAACTTAAAACCGGCCTGGCGAATTGGGAATACACCGAGGTTTTGGAGGGCTTAACGCGTGGCGATCGTGTAGTCATGTCATTAGATCGGGCGGGCGTAAAAGTCGGCGCTCGCGTCACGGCGGAAGTAGCCAATCAGTCGGCTAAAACTACTACTCAATAACAAGCGCTGATATGGCACTCATTTCTCTGGCGGGTATTGAGCGGGTTTTCCATTTGGGCGAATCCAGCGTACATGCCTTGGCGCGAATTGATCTTGATATTGCCGCCGGCGAATATGTTGCCGTAGTGGGACCCTCTGGTTCGGGTAAATCCACCTTGCTGAATTTGCTGGGGCTGCTTGACCAGCCAACCCTAGGCACTTATCACCTGGAAGGGCGTGACGTGACAACGCTCACGCCGGACGAGCAGGCGGCCGTACGCAGCCAGCGCATCGGCTTTGTGTTTCAGAGTTTTCATCTGGTGCCGCGTTTGACCGCAGCGGAAAATATCGCCCTGCCCATGATGCTCGCTGGCATGCCTGCCAGCGTGCGTGAGCAGCGTGTGCAACAAGCCTTGCGCAATTTTGGTTTGGATGCGCGTGCACATCACCGGCCGGATGAGCTCTCGGGTGGTCAGCGCCAGCGCGTGGCCATAGCGCGTGCCACCATCATGCAGCCTGCGGTATTGCTGGCGGATGAACCCACAGGCAATCTGGACCGCGCCACAGGTGACGAAGTGATCCACTTGCTCGAAGGCTTGAACGCCAGCGGGGTGACGCTCATCATCGTAACGCATGACGCAAAAATGGCCGTTCGCGCACGGCGGCAAATCACGATGGAAGACGGACAGATGAAGGCAGACAGCGTGCAAGCGGGTGTCGATAAGCCGCCGCAAACGCCAACGCAGAGTGGATGAGCGGATGAATAACACGCAGCCTGGCAGCATGCGACGCAGGGATATTATTCACTTCGCGCGCGCCGCCGCGACGGCATATCCCCTGCGCACGCTGCTGTCGATACTGGCGATGGCCATTGGCGTGGCCTCTGTGGTTTTACTCACGGCGCTGGGCGATGGTGCACGGCGTTATGTGGTGGCGAAATTTTCTTCTCTGGGCAGTAATTTGGTGATTGTGCTGCCGGGGCGATCTGCCACGGGTGGCTTTAATCCGGCCAATGGCATTACCACCACGCCACGCGATTTAACAGTGGATGATGCCGCAGCCTTGCTGCGTGCTCCGGCCATACAGCGCGTTGCGCCATTGATGGTGGGGACGTCGGAAATTAGCGCTAACGGCCGTGTGCGAGAAGTGGTGGCCGCAGGTTCAACAGCGTCTTTTATGCCAATACGAAACTTTGAGTTAGCCCAAGGCAAGTTTTTGCCGGATGAAGATTGGCGTAGTAGTTCAGCCGTTGCGGTGATTGGCACGACAATACAAAAGGACATTTTTGATAACCAGCCAGCGGTCGGTAAATTGATCCGCCTGGGCGACCGCCGTCTGCGCGTGATCGGTGTGTTGAAATCCACCGGCCAGGGCGTGGGCATGAATACCGATGAACTGGTGATCGTCCCGGTAGGTTTGGCACAAGCCTTGTTCAATTCAAACAACCTGTTCCGCATCATGATCCAGGCGCGCGGGCGCGAACAGATTGAGGCGGCCAAAACCCAGGTTACGGCGATCATCAAGGCGCGGCATGGCGGTGAGGAAGATGTCACCGTGATCACGCAAGACGCAGTACTGGCCACATTCGACAAACTGCTGGGCGCGCTAACTGCCGCAGTGGCGGGGATTGCGGCGATTAGCCTGTTAGTAGCCGGTGTGCTGGTAATGAACGTGATGCTCGTGGCGGTGTCGCAACGCCGGGCGGAAATCGGCTTGATCAAGGCACTGGGTGCACGTAGCGCGACAATCCGGCAAATTTTCTTGACAGAAGCGGCAATGCTTTCTTTAGCAGGCGCAGTGACGGGCTATTTGTTCGGCCAGCTGGGGGCGTGGGGCTTGCGGTGGGCATTCCCTGTTTTTCCTGCCTATGCGCCTGACTGGGCGGTAGCGGCGGCCCTGGCGACAGCTTTGATGACCGGCTTGATATTTGGCTTATTACCCGCGCAGCGCGCCGCAAAGCTTGATCCAGTGGATGCGTTAATGCGCCATTGATGACTATGCACAAGTAAAAAATCATGCCTTTCACTGATGTCATTCAGCTCGCTTTTCGCGCCGTTATTGTGCAACGGCTGCGCAGCTTTTTAACGCTGCTCGGCATTGCCATTGGCATTGCGGCGGTGATTTTATTGACCTCGATCGGCAATGGCATACACCGTTACGTGCTGGGGGAATTTGCTCAGTTTGGCACCAATGTAATTGGCGTGCATCCGGGCAAGGTTAAGACGGGTGGTGCGGCCAGTGTCGGCTTGCCCAGCAGCGCAAAACCGCTATCGCTGGAGGATGCCGAAGCATTGGCGCTTGCCGAATGTGATTGCGGTAACGCCCAATGTCTTTGGCAATGCCGAGGCCAGTGCCGGTGGACGCGTACGGCGTGTGACGGTGTATGGCGTAGGGCCTGGAATGCTCACAGTACTCAAAGGACGCTTGAGCATCGGGCAGTTTTTGCCCGTCGAAGACGCGAATGCGGCGCGAGCCTTGGTGGTTTTGGGCCCCAAATTGAAGCATGAGTTATTTGGTGCGAATTCAGCCCTGGGCGCGCGCGTTCGGCTAGGTGGCGTGCAATTTCGCGTGATTGGCGTGCTGGAATCCAAAGGACAGTTTTTAGGCATGGATCTGGATGACACGGCCTTCATTCCGGCAGCGCGCGCGATTGAATTATTCAACCGCAGCAGCTTGAATGAAATTGATGTAGCGGTGGCCGAAGGCGTGAGTTCAGCTCGTGTTGTGGATGCCATCAAACGCATGATGATCGCCCGTCACGGGCGAGAGGACTTCACTATCATCACACAAGAAGAAATGCTCACCAGCTTGTCGAGCATTCTGGATGTGCTCACTATGGCAGTGGGTGCGCTGGGTGGTATTTCATTATTTGTCGGCGGCGTGGGTATCGCCACTATGATGACGATTACCGTGTCGGAGCGCACGTCGGAAATCGGTTTGCTGGTCGCTCTTGGCGCACGCAGGCGTACGATTCTCAGTTTATTTTTAAGCGAAGCCGTTGCACTGGCAGCGCTGGGTGGCCTCATTGGGCTCATTGCGGGTATCGGCTTGGCGCAACTCATCCGCTTGTTTGTGCCCGTGTTGCCGGTGCACACGCCGCTGGTATTTGTACTGGCGGCTGAAGTCTTGGCTATGGCGATTGGCCTTTTAGCTGGTGTGCTGCCCGCCCGCCGCGCCATGCAGCTTAACCCGGTGGATGCGTTACGCGGGGAATGAAATGGCACGTAAAAGTCGGCGCTGGCAAGACGGCGAGCGTTGATTGCGGTATTAAAAATAAACCTTCAAAACCAGAATAAAACCGACTCTGCGATAATGCGCCTTCTACTTTTCATGACCTTCATTCAAAAATGACCAGCCAATTATTTACGCCATTTTCCCTGCGTTCTGTCACCCTTCCTAATCGCATCGTGGTGAGCCCGATGTGCCAATACTCCGCCGTGGATGGAAATGCCACAGACTGGCATGCGATGCACTTGGGCACTTTGGCGATGTCGGGTGCCGGGATGCTGATTGTGGAAGCCACGGGGGTCGAGCTAGCCGGGCGAATTTCATTGGGGTGCCTCGCATTGGGCTCGGATGAAAATGAGACGGCACTGGCGACGGTTTTGAAAAAAGTACGGCAATATTCCAATATGCCGCTGGCCATTCAATTAGGCCATGCAGGTCGCAAGGCTTCTTGTCAGGTGCCTTGGCTGGGCGGCAGGTCGTTGCAGGCTGAAGAAGGCGCTTGGACGACAGTCGCGCCTTCGGCGATTCCGCAAAAAGAAGGCGACCACGTACCCGTCGCGCTAGATAAAGCCGGAATTGCACGCATTACCTCAGCGTTTGTGGCAGCGGCTCAACGGGCGGATCGTGCGGGCTTTGATGCGGTGGAACTGCATATGGCGCATGGTTATTTGATGCATCAGTTTTTAACGCCACTAGCCAATCAGCGCACGGATGAATATGGTGGCAGCCTGGAAAACAGGATGCGTCTGCCGCTGGAAATATTTGCTGCTGTGCGCGCTGTTTGGACAGCGGAAAAACCATTAGGCGTGCGGCTATCGGCGACAGACTGGGTCGAGGGCGGATGGGATATTGAACAATCGGTGATTTTTTCGCAAGCCTTGAAGCGCCTGGGATGCGACTGGATAGATACCTCGTCTGGCGCGCAGTTGCCGCAACAACAAGTGCCACTCGCGCCAGGTTTTCAAGTGCCGTTTGCTGAGCGCATTCGGCGTGATGCCGGTGTGCCGACGATGGCCGTGGGCATGATTACCGAGCCGCAACAAGCGGAAGACATTATTGCCCAAGGCCAGGCCGATATGGTGGCCATAGCGCGCGGCTTTTTGTGGAATCCGCGTTGGCCCTGGCATGCAGCGGCTGTGCTGGGTGCGCAGGTGAATGCGCCCAGCCAATATCATCGCTGCTTGCCAACCGGTGCGCATCGCTTGTTCAGTTAGGTTTTAATCATTCTTGCAAAGCTAAAAATGCCGCTGGCCGGCTTTCCTGCCAGCGGCATTTTTTGCATGCAGAGTTTTACTGGTTAAACGACGATGGTTTGCGCCTGGTCTGCTTGGCGCGCCTCAATGCGGCCAATGGCAAACACTTTTTCGCCTGCTGCGGCCAGATACTGCATCGCTTCACCAGCATTCGCTGCGGCCACAATCACCACCATGCCAATGCCGCAGTTAAACACGCGGTGCATTTCGGCGTCCGCCACCTGGCCTTCTTGTTGCAGCCATTTGAATAAGGCGGGTTGCGGCCAGGACTTTTGATCAATGATGGCTGTAACGCTCTCTGGCAACACGCGTGGAATGTTTTCCGTAAGGCCGCCGCCGGTGATGTGCGCCATGCCCTTCACGCCTTGCCCACCCAGGGTTTGCAACAGGCCGAGCAAAGGTTTGACGTAAATACGCGTGGGCGCCATGACGGCATCCATGAGCGGCACGCCGCCGATGTCCATTCTGAGGTCAGGGTTTGCGCGTTCGATGACTTTTCGGATCAAGGAATAACCATTGGAATGCGCGCCGGAAGAGGCCAGGCCCAGCACCACGTCGCCGGGCTGAATTTTTTTGCCGTCAATGATTTGCGATTTTTCCACCGCGCCCACGGCAAAGCCGGCGAGGTCATATTCGCCATCGGGATACATGCTGGGCATCTCGGCCGTCTCGCCGCCGATCAAGGCGCAACTGGCCAGCTCGCAGCCCTTGGCAATGCCTTCCACCACTGTGGCAGCCGTATTCACATCCAAGTGGCCGCAGGCAAAGTAGTCGAGGAAAAACAAGGGTTCAGCGCCCTGCACCAGAATGTCATTCACGCTCATGGCCACCAGGTCTTGCCCGACGGTGTCATGCCGCTGCCATTGAAATGCCAGCTTGAGCTTGGTGCCTACGCCATCGGTGCCGCATACCAGCACCGGTTCGCGGTATTTTTTTGAGATTTCAAACAGCGCGCCAAAGCCGCCAATGCCCGCCAGCACTTCAGGCCGCATGGTGCGTTTGGCGGCGGGCTTGATGCGTTCGACCAGCGCGTCACCCGCGTCAATGTCGACGCCAGCGTCGCGGTAGGTCAGGGAGGAATGGGATGTGGGGGCTGATGAGCTCAAGAGAGGCTTTCCTTGGAATCGAAGAATGGGTGCAGCGGATGTGCGGATGCGCGATAATCGGCGCTGAACAAAACTATGCGAATGCGCAAATTCTACCGGAAATGACTTCTACTCAAGCCAATCGTCTGTCGATGTTACTGTGGAGTGGCGCTGCCTTGGCGCTGTTCGTTTTGCTCTATCTGCTTTCTCCCATATTGACACCCTTTTTGATGGCAGGGATTCTGGCGTATATCGCAAATCCCATGGTCGATTGGTTAAGCGACCAACAGCGGCAGCGTGTCAAATTGCCCCGCTCGGTTGCTGTGTTGCTGGTTATGGCCGGCGCTGGGTTGTTAATAACCGGTTTAGCGCTGGTTGTCCTGCCATTACTGATTGATGAGATCGGCCGACTGACTACCCGTTTGCCAGCGGCCATTGAACAAATCAATCAGCGCTTACTGCCTTGGATTTCCGCTCATTTGGGATTTTCTGTGCGCTTGGATACGTCACATATCAACCGGCTTTTGTCGGGCAACTGGGATGTCATTCAACCCGTGCTGGCGCGCATTTTCAATTCCGCAACGGCAGGTGGTGCGGCTTTTTTTGGCATGGTCATGACCATGCTGCTCGTGCCCGTCGTGATGTTTTATCTGCTACTGGATTGGCATGCCATAGTGGCACGGTGGGCGGGTTATGTGCCGTGCCGCTGGCAAGCAAAATGTATTGGCATGGCCAAAGACATTGATACGGTGCTGTCGCAATACTTGCGCGCGCAGTTGCTGGTGATCTTGATTCTGGCGGCGTATTACAGTGCTGCCCTGTGGTGGGCAGATATTCCCTCAGCGTTGGCTATTGGCATGGTGACAGGCTTGCTGGTTTTCATTCCCTACCTGGGTTTTGCGACTGGTTTTGGCTTGGCGCTGCTGGTGGCCGTGATTCAGTTTTCCGGTCTGCAACCGGTTGTCGCCGTGCTGATTATTTACGGCATCGGCCAGGCGCTGGAAAGCTTTTTACTCACGCCTTACTTAGTGGGAGAACGCATCGGCTTGCATCCCTTGGCGGTGATTTTTGGTCTCATGGCATTTGGTCAGCTGTTTGGTTTTTTTGGCGTCCTGCTGGCCCTGCCTTTATCCGCCATACTCGCCGTGGCCTGGCGCGAAGTGCGTGCGGCTTATCTGTCCAGCCGGTTTTACCAGCACACGGCATGAGCACTTTGCATGATATGACACCGGGCTTGTCGGCCAGCTTGCCAACCCGTTTGCCAACGAGTTTGTCAACCACTGCATCGGCCAGTACCGGTATTCCCTTTCGCGCCCAACAACAGCTTTTGCTGGATTTGCAGCTAGAGCCATTGCCGACGCTGGAGAGTTTTATCGCGGGCAGCAATGCCGAACTCCTAGCGCGACTGCACACCTTGACCGATCAGCATCACTTTGATGCGGTGTACCTCTGGGGGCCATCCGGTTGTGGCAAAAGCCATTTACTGAAGGCCACCGCGCATGCCGCGAGCGCGTCGCGCCCCATCGTGTTTTTAGATGCCGAAAAAGTCGGCGCTGGCATGACGGCGGCCAGTGGCAGCCTGTTGGTCATTGACGACATTCACGCCTTGGATGAAGCAGGTCAGCGCGCCTTGTTTCAGCTCTACAACGCCGCACGTTATTTAGGCCTGGCTTTGTTGCTGTCCGGCACAGCGCCACCCCTGCAGCTTCATTTACGCGAAGATTTGCGCACCCGCATCGGCCAGATGCTGATCTATGAAGTGCAACAGTTAAGTGACGAAGAAAAAGCCGCCGCCCTCATGCAGCATGCCCAGTTGCGCGGCATGGCCATGGATCCTGCTGTGGTGCAATATGTCTTGCGGCATGGTCGGCGTGATTTATCCTCGCTCATGCACACGCTGGACAGCCTGGACCGCATCTCGCTCGAACAGCATCGCGCGCTCACCGTGCCACTGGTGCGTGAAATCATGCAAACCACTTCAGCTTAGTTAATCAACCTGCCCATGAACGCCACTGCTCCCCTTTTGAATCTCGCCCTGTTTGACCTGGATAACACGCTGCTAGCGGGTGACTCTGATTTTGAATGGGCGCAATTTTTAATCGCCAAAGGCGTGCTGGATGCCGAGCTGCACGCCGCGATGAATGAAACATTTTTTCAGCAATACAAAGAAGGCACACTGGACATTCACGAGTTTCTGGATTTTCAGCTCGCCCCACTGGCACGCCACAGCCGCGCGGAATTGGATGCCTGGCATGCCGAATTCATGACCATGCGCATCCGCCCCATCATCACCGCCACGGCCCGGGAGCGCGTGGCGCACCATGCGGCCAAGGGCGACTTGCTGGCCATTGTGACGGCGACCAACAGCTTTGTGACTGGCCCCATCTGCCGTGAATTAGGCATTCCACACTTGATTGCCACCGTTCCTGCGCAGACGGACGGTATTTTTTCCGGCCAGCCGCGCGGCCTGCCCTCCTTTCGTGAAGGCAAAGTCGCGCGCGTGGAAGCCTGGCTTGAGTCGCTTGGCCTGTGGTGGGGCAGCTTTGGCGAGTCCTGGTTTTACAGCGACTCGCATAATGATCTGCCTCTCTTGGAAAAGGTCACGCACCCCGTGGCGGTTGACGCGGATGACACGCTCAAAGCCACCGCCGAAGCCCGTGGCTGGCTGCAGATGAGTTTGCGGGGCTAGCTGACTTCTGTTTTTTGGTAAGCAATGATGTGCCTAATTCCTTAATATTTTTCTGATGGCGACAATTTACCCGTTGCACCCGTTATTCAAGCAGCTTTTATTCATTACCGAACAACCTCACCGCCCCCATGGGGCAGCAAATTGCACTATGCCCTTTCATGACCGCTAAAGAAAAATCACCGCTTAAAGCTGAATCTTCTACCGCTCAGATACCCTCCCCTACGCACACGCCAATGATGCAGCAGTGGTTTGCGCATAAAGCGGCGCATCCTGACAAGCTGCTGTTTTTTCGCATGGGCGACTTTTACGAGTTGTTTTATGAGGATGCCGAACAAGCGGCGCGCGTGCTGGATTTAACGCTCACCACCCGCGGGCAGTCGGCAGACAAACCCATCCCGATGGCTGGGTTACCCTATCACGCAGCAGATAGCTATCTCGCGCGTTTAGTAAAACAAGGCATTTCCGTTGCCATTTGCGAACAAATTGGCGACCCTAATGACACGAAAGGCAAAGGGCCGATGGAGCGAGCAGTCAGTCGCGTGGTGACGCCAGGCACGCTCACCGACGCCGGACTGCTGGACGATAAACGAGATAGCCTGCTGGCCGCATTATTCATCGACAGGCAGCGCGCGGGGCTGGTCTGGCTTAACCTGGCCAATGGCGATTTTCGCCTGATGGAAATCGCTATTGATGCCTTGCCGGCCCACTTGGAGCGCCTGCGCCCGGCTGAACTATTGCTAGCCGACCAACTGCGTGACAACCGGCAGACCTTGTCCTTTTTGGCAAGCGACAACCATGCGGTTATCCAATATCTTCCTGACTGGCATTTCGACGCCAACGCAGCAACTCACGCGCTGATTGAACATTTTGGCACGCGCGACTTAGCCGGTTTTGGCCTGACCGATGAAACGCTGGCATTGGCAGCGGCCGGCGCCTTGTATCGCTACGCTCAAACCACACAGATGCAATCCCTGGCGCATATCACAGCACTGACCGTTGAACGCGAAAGCGAATATCTCAGGCTCGATGCAACCACGCGGCGTAATCTGGAAATCTCTGAAACCCTGCGCGGCGAGGCTTCGCCTACCCTGCTCTCGCTACTCGACACTTGTGCGACCAGCATGGGTTCACGCTGGCTGCGACATTGCCTGCATCACCCGCTAACCGATCGCGCCCTGCCCCGCGCGCGGCATGAAGCGATTGCGGCGCTCATCACTCATGACAACCACCATGAGGCGCGTCATACCCAAATTCACCATGCGTTGACAGGCTTTGCCGATATTGAACGCATCACCGCCCGCATCGCGCTCAAAAGCGCACGCCCGCGCGACTTGTCGGCCTTGCGCAACAGCTTGGCGCGACTGACAAAAATACGCAACTTGCTCCATGAAAAAGTCGGCGCTGGCGAGACGGCGTCAAACATTGAAAACGACACTTTTAGCCAAATGAACAGCGCAGTTGCGGCCTCACGCCTCACCTCGCTCGCTGCCGACCTCGCCACACCGCAAGCCTGCCTTGATCTGCTTACTGCGGCGATTGCTGAAGAACCTGCCGCCATGGTGCGCGATGGTGGCGTGATTGCTGCGGGATATGATGCATCGCTTGATGAACTGCGCGCCCTGCAGGACAACTGCGGCGAATTTTTGCTGGCGCTAGAAGCCCGTGAACGCGAGCGCACCGGGATTGCCACCTTGAAGGTGGAATTTAACCGCGTGCATGGCTTTTACATTGAAGTCACACATGCCAATACCACGCTCATTCCGGACGATTATCGTCGCCGTCAAACGCTAAAAAATGCCGAGCGTTACATCACCCCCGAGCTCAAAACCTTTGAAGACAAGGCGTTGTCTGCGCAAGACAGAGCCCTGAGCCTGGAGCGCCATTTGTGGGATGAGCTCATTCTGGCGCTATTCATTTACATTCCCTCCCTACAACGCATCGCCCGCGCTATTGCCGAGCTTGATGGACTCACTGCTTTTGCTACTGCGGCCGCGCGCTATGACTATCACCCACCCGAATTTTGTGACATAGCCCTCATCGATATCAACGGTGGCCGGCATCCCGTAGTCGAACAACAAGTGCGCAGCACTGGCGCCAGTTATATTGCCAACGATGTCAATTTTTCTGCCACGCGCCAAATGCTGTTGATTACCGGCCCGAATATGGGCGGCAAGTCCACCTACATGCGCCAGGCTGCGCTGATTGTGCTGTTAGCACATTGCGGCAGCTTTGTGCCCGCCACACGCTGTCGCATCGGCCCCATGGATGCAATCTACACCCGCATTGGCGCCTCTGACGATCTGGCTTCCGGCCGCTCCACCTTCATGGTTGAGATGACTGAAGCAGCCGCAATTTTGCATGAGGCCACCGCAAAATCGCTCGTTCTCATGGATGAAATCGGGCGTGGCACATCGACCTTTGACGGGGTCGCATTAGCGTTTTCCATCGCTCGCCACTTGATTGAAAAAAATCGCGCCTACACCCTGTTTTCAACGCACTACTTTGAACTGACCCAGCTCGCGCAAAACTATCCCGTGTGCTGCAATGTCCATTTGGATGCAGTAGAACATGGCCACAAGATCATCTTCCTGCATAGCGTTATGGAAGGGCCCGCCTCACAAAGCTACGGCGTGCAAGTTGCAGCACTAGCCGGCATGCCGCCCACTGTCGTTCGCGAAGCCAGACGTCGTTTAACGCTCATGGAAAATCGCGAAGCCAGCGCCACAGCCAGTAGCTTCATGCAAGCTGACCTATTCGCCAGCACACCAACAGCACCTGAACCACCCCATCCCGCGCTGGATGCTTTGCGCGACTTAAAACCAGACGAGCTCACACCACGCGAGGCGCTAGAAACAATTTATACGCTAGTAAAATTAGCGAAAAATTGAGCGAATAAAATAGAGCAAATTGCGTTAATAGATAAAGAGTAGATAAAGCCTAACGCATAAACCATCACCAAAGCAGCACTCAGTATCCGTCTACGCCAAGCACCCAGCCCTAATGTGTTTCATTCTCGGGCGGTACTAGCACTGGTAAAACAAGAATTCCTTCATCCAATAACTCTCGTGTTTCTTCCGCTGTAGCGATGCCCCGAATACTGCGCACTGGGGCTTCATCATAATGAATACGTCGAGCTTCTTCTGGCAAACGTTCCCCCACGTCTTCCGCTTGCCGCGCCATCGTTGCCAATGCAGTAAAAAGCGACTTTACTATCTCGGCGTCTCCTTCCACAGCATGCTGACGTTCTGGCTCCTGCTCCTGACTCACAGACGCCGTCGTTAACTTTGCTGGCGCTGGCGAAACAGCATCGCCTTGTTGGGAAGTTGTCGTCTGTTCAACGTCTACATCACGCCGCCCAGCCGAGCTGCGCCGCACGTGGGGACCTGAAGGCAATCGGGTTATCGCGTCTGACTGACAAACCCCGCATTGCACAAAACGCTTGGCCATCTGCGCATGAAACACCTCATTTGATGCAAACCAGCCCTCAAAATGATGTCCGTTATTACATAAAAGATTGAGAACGATCATGGTAAGAAAATTGATTACAATTTTTAATAAAGAACAATAGGAATAGAGAAGAAATCGCCATGAATGACTAAGCTAAATTGCAATGTAGCAGATAAAATTTCAGGACAACTCAACCTGCTGTCGCAAAGAAAGCCCGATGAAAAAATGCTTCACTTGGTTTATTTAGCACAATAACGAACAACAAGCCCCGCTGTATTTAAAACTAGCTGGGCACCGGCAGGCGAATACTGAATACAGTACTAATGCCTTCACTGACATTTACCCCGACACGCCCCCCGTGCTTTTCAGCCGTCACCCGAACAAAATAGAGACCTAAACCACTACCGCCAGCGATTGATATCAGCTCATCGGACTGATTAAATCGCTGGAATAAGCGCCCTTGTTTTTCAAGGGATATGCCAGGCCCATGATCCATCACGGCAATCGTTGCCTCTTGTTCAGTTACCGTTAATGTCAGTGTAACGACAGAACCCTGCGGGGCATATTTAATCGCATTTAAAATCAGATTCAATACTGCCCGATGTAACAGACTAAAGTCACCAAGTATCCAGATGGACTCAGTTGAAATATGTCGAATCACCTTGACCTGACATCGCTCAGCAAGTTGAAATGCATCATCTGCAGCCTGATGGGCAACCGCAGTCAAATCGACTTCCTCAAACTGCTGGCTATCCAGCATTTCTGCTCGCGAAGTATGTAAAAAATCTTCAGCCAGCTTGAGTGCTTTCGCTAACGACGCATTCAGATTTTTCTTTAATGCATCGCCATCACTTGTCGCACCATCAAGTTGCATCAGTGCTTGAGCTAACGGAGCACGAATATCATGTGAAATAAAAGCCAATGTTTCCTTACGCGCTTCTTGCAATTTTGCAAGCTGACTCTCCGCTTGCTGAATCTGAAAAATGCGGGCTTGCATCTGATCCCCCCTGACTAGGCTTGTCAGTGCAGGACCGCCGCCCAAACCCAACCCCACTCTTGCCGTTTGCCCCAAGCGATGCAACTCATGATCTAAAAATCGATTGGCAGACTCCAGCTTGCGCCAACTCCAAATAGGATAAGCAATAAGAATAGGCAGTAGCGCACCTGTTGGCGGAAGCCAACGATTTAACCCATGAGGCAAAGACATCGTGATAATCAACACAATGAAAAACCAAGCAACCATACTAAGCAACCCACGTCTTGGAGAGACGCCAGATAGCCAGGATAAAGGAGTGATAGACAAAAGGACACAAACAAGCCAACCGATCCAATCAGGCACACGAGAAACTAGCGCGTGATTGCGTATGGAAGTCAATGCATTAGCATGAAACTCTATGCCAGACATATGCCGCCCTAAACCAGACATAGCCGTAGGGAACTGATCTCCCATACCTGCCGCTGTGGCTCCGACTAATACCGTCTTGTTTTTAAATGTGCCCGGCGAAAAATTACCCTGTAAAACATGCGCATAAGATACGGCAGGTACGCTTCCAGGCGGGCCAAAAAATTTGATGCGCCGTGGGTCTTTTTGAAAAAATGGAGATCGTTGTGCTTGATCTTCAGTGGTCGCTTGTTCAGCTTGAGAGAAGTCACGCTGCAGGTCAGGTGAGGAAAAGTTTCCAACACGTAAAACTGCGGAAGAAAAATGTGGCCATATCGATGCGCCTGATCCGGTGAATAAATAAATGCCTCTTGCCAGGCCATCTTCATCCAGCGGCACATGAGCACTGCCAATACCTGCCGCCCATTTTGCCAAAGCAGGCAAAGGCAACGACTCCATGATCTGGTTACTGTTTTGATTCTTTTCAAAAAAGACGGGCAGCACCACATTGCCTGCACTACGAATTGCGGAGGCTAACGCCAAATCAGCAGAGGGGTCATCAAGACTGGGCTCGGCGAAAATAACATCCAATGCAATCACCGCTGCACCGTCGCTTTTCAACCGGTTAACAACTGCCGCATGCAGGTGTCTGGACCATGGCCACCGCCCCAACTGTACCAGGCTTTCTTCGTCAATACCAACGATGACAAGATCAGCAGGCACTGTTTGCCGATACAGCTTTTGTCCTACGTCGTACACCAAATCGTCCCATCTGCTCAATACACCGCTAATACTCACTACAAGCGAAGTAATCAGCAGGATAAGCAAGGCAGAAAGGCGATCAGACATACTTGGTTAGCAAAAATTTCCCCTCAACTTGTTGCTAGTTTTAAATAGGGGCACGACTTGAAAAAACACCTCAGTTTAGTTGTCAATCGCCTAGACAACTACAGTGCTAACAAAGGTATTGCAAGCAGCAACATTTTCCAGCGAAGATTAGGCACATCGATGGCTTGAGTCGCAAAAGGACCTGCTGTCCCATCAGCCTCAACCATTCGTATTGACAAAAATTGCTTACCCGCTGGCGGAGTCGGAAGGCGAACGTTGCCATCCTGACTTTTCCCCTGCCAGTGAATCTGACTGCGCTTTTTATCAGCCGTAATAGCAATGTCATAAATTAACCCCTCAGCGGGCTTCGGCAAAGCCAAGCTCATTTGATTACCGTCAAAAGTAATCGCAGACTGCGCCACCTCAGATACTTTCGGCAACGGTTTGAAAGTAAATTTAATCGTCTCTTGAAACGGCCCTTGGTCATTTGATGAAATGCTGGCTATCCGCAAAAAATAGTTGCCTGGCTCTAACGGCTTATCCAGCTTGATTTTTCGTTCAGTGACTGTCGCTTGTAAAAGCTTGTCTTTGAACTCCACATCCCGTGCCAGCTCGACACGATACGCTTGGACATCCGTCATCTCACTCCAATGAATTTCAGGTAACGCCGTGCGAACAGTTCCAGCTTGGGGCGGCGCTAAAACCAGCGGCGGGAAAGGTCTGGCATCGAGCTCAAAAGCATGCAACGCATCTTTTCCTTGCAATCCATTGACATCGACAGCTCTTGCGCGCAATAGATATTTACCATCAGGTAAATCGGCAAAAGATAACAGGGGCGATGTGTTTACTTTCTCGAGAAGCACATGATCAACACTTTTATTCGATGCAATTTGTCCAAACCAGCTCACGGCGCCTGATTGCATAGGCAATTCAAACCGCATCGGCAACCGATCAAGAAAGGCCGGCAATGCGCTGACATTGGGTTCTGCCAGCAACGCTATCGGAGGCTTAGGAGGCTGCCCGCGCTTGGCTAAACTGCCGTATCCACGCTCGACAGCAAACTCTTTATTCGCCGCACTCAAGCCAACGCTGCCTTCTAGCGTTTCTTCCCGGGTAATACTTTCTTCAACCGATACCCGAAATTGCGTCCCCCTGACGGCCGCAACCGCAGAAGGTGTAGTAATTTGCATTCTATTTTTTGACCCATGCCTTGGGTTTGCTGTCACCTCGATTCGCCCTTGATGCAAACGCAAGCCAGTATCTACCATCACACCATCAGCATAGACACTCACCCTATCAAGCCGCATTGATGACGATGGCTGCATAACCACTATTGAACCATCAGCAAAGCGCAAGGTGGCGCTACTGCTATTCGATACCTGAATTTCAGCTCCGGCACCAAGCTGATTACCAACCTGCAGCACGCGAGCGGTGCTATTTGTCTCAAGAACCTGCACACTACCTGAAACAGCAATAACCTCTGCAAACGCCATGCGCTGCTTTAGCATGGCAAGGGGAATGCGCAATGGCTCCCCGGGCAACAGCTTGTTTGGATCGCTCAGCTTATTTATAACTCGCAATGCCGGCCACTGCTGCGGATTTTTTAAATACCGTTGAGATACATTAATTAATGTATCTCCAGCGCGCACTTTATATTGCCAAATGGCGGTATCACCAGCCTCGGCATTCGTTCCTGGCGCAGCAGAAGCATCAAAAAATGCAGCGTTTAGCAAGAGCCCGCTCATCCATATCAGGCATTGCAACGTTATTTTTTTCATGGTGCACTGACCAAGTCTCTATCCACACGCTCTAACCGATAACCCTGATGATAAACAGAAGTCAAACGCCAGCCATTTTCAGCAGTGAGTTGCAGTTTATTTCTTAAACGGCTGATATGAACATCTACTGTTCGTGTATCCAAATCTGCACTTGATCCCCATACCACCTGCATTAAATGGGCGCGTGACATCAAAGCACCTATGTTTTGAAAAAAATAGATCGCAAGTTCACTTTCTTTCACCGTCAAGCTCACTAGCTCGCCCGACTCACCACCTAACTTGAACTGGCGATTACAAAAGCTGACCCACAAGTTGCCAAAATCTTGATCCGCTTGGCGCAAAATCAAGTGGCGACGAAGCAATGCAGCCACTCGCGCGAGGAAAATCTGCTGGGCAGGGGGTTTAACTATGTAATCATCAGCACCCATCTCAAGCGCTTTAACGATATGGCTCTCAGTATCCCGCCCAGTTAAAAAAATCACCGGCGTTTGGACATCCATAAGCTTGAGATGTTGCATCACTTCCAGACCATCCATGTCCGGCAATAGCCAATCAAAAATCAGCAAGTCATACCGTGCGTCGTGCAGGGCTTGTAAAAACTTGTGCCCTGTACTAAACCACGCAACGGTATAACC
>Ga0116141_10001632_pt1 | contig 19278 bp, 17 predicted proteins | sample AD_UKC097_MetaG_FD_89744 | JGI IMG/M metagenome (GOLD analysis project Ga0116141, IMG submission 89744) | Active sludge microbial communities of municipal wastewater-treating anaerobic digesters from USA - AD_UKC097_MetaG | ecosystem: Engineered > Bioreactor > Anaerobic > Digestate | place: USA...
AGGTCGTCGCGGACCTGGAAGGCCAGGCCGAGCGCGTCGGCGAAGTCGTCGAGCGCCGCGCGGGTGGTGGCGTCGGCCTGCGCGGCCAGCGCACCGAGCGCGACGGCGGCGCGGATCAGTGCGCCGGTCTTGGCGCCGTGCATGCGGCGCAGCGCGTCGGCATCCAGCGCCGCGCCCACCGCGGCAAGGTCGATGGCCTGGCCGGCCACCATGCCCTGCATGCCGGAAGCGCGCGCCAGCGCGCCGACCATCTCCAGCGCGGTGGCGGGTGGAACGGGGGTCTGGGCGAGCAGCTCGAACGCCAGCGTCTGCAGCGCGTCGCCGGCGAGGATCGCGGTGGCTTCGTCGTAGGCGACGTGGACGGTGGGCCTGCCGCGTCGCATCGTGTCGTCGTCCATCGCCGGCAGGTCGTCGTGCACCAGTGAATAGGCGTGGACCAGTTCGATTGCTGCCGCCGGCAGGTCGAGCGCGGCTTCCTCGGCGCCCAGCGCGGCGCCGGTGGCGTAGACCAGCAGCGGGCGCATGCGCTTGCCGCCGCCGAGCGCGGCGTGGGCCATGGCCTGCGTCAGGCGCGCATCGACGTTGCCGCGAGAGTCAAGCGCGTGTTCCAGCGTGGATTCGCAGCGTTGGACCCAGGCCCGCCAGCGCGGCGAGGTTTCACTCGGGGGCATGGAAAGGCTCGGCGCCGTCCGGATCGAGCGGGTCGGTGAGCAGGCGCACGCGCAGTTCGGCCTGTTCCAGCGCGGTCTGGCAGCGGCGGTACAGGCCCACGCCGCGCTCGTAGGCGGCCAGGGAATCGTCGAGCGAGAGGTCGCCTTTTTCCATGCGCTGCACCAGCGATTCGAGCTCGTCGAGCGACTGCTCGAACTGCGCCACCGCGTTGGGGGCGTTCGGGTCGGGATTTTCGGGCGGTTTCTGCATGGCGGGGAAAGTGTGCGACAGGGCGTCGGCGGGGGTCAATGAGAGGTGGCCGCTTCTGCGGTGCGCGGTTTCAACGGGGATCGAAGGCCAGGCGCGCGCCCAGCGCCCGCAGCTCCAGCGCGAAGGCATCGGAGATCCAGCGCGCGCCGATCGCGCACAGCGCTCCGCTTTCGTCGAACAGCAGCGGCAGGCTGGCGCGCTCCCAGGGCGGCAGGCCGGCTTCCTGCAAGAGTTTCTTCACGCTGCGGTGCCGGCCGCGCAGGGCGAGCGTTTCCCCGCCGGCGCGCGTGCGCACCAGGAAGGCGCGCGGGGCGCGCAGCGGCGGTTCGAACGCGAGGCTGCGGCCGACCCAGGGCAGCGGCTGCAGTCCGTTCCACGGTGTCGGCTCGGGCACGGGTGCCGCCGCGTCCGAGCCGGCGTGCAGGCGGTCGCGATGGCGGCGCACGCGCGCGCCGGCCCAGTGCAGTTCGGGGGACGCATCCGGACGCGCGTCGAGCAGATCTTCCCCCAGCACCGCCCAGACACCGGGCGGCGGGCGCGGCAGGCCGAGGGCGTCGAGCCAGTGCCCGAAGGCGCGGCGCACGAGAGGCGCGGGCGCCGCGCGCAGCGGCGCGCAGGCGAGGCTGCGGTCGCGCGCATCCAGCGCGGCATCGAGCAGCTCGCGCGCGGCGGTGTCGAGCACGCGGGATTCGGCCTCCAGCCGCGCGGCGGCGTCGGCGATGCGCGCGTCGGCGTCGGGGAAGGCCGCGCGCAGCGCCGGCAGCACCGCGGCGCGCAGGCGGCTGCGGGCGTGGCGGGGGTCGGCGTTGGCGGGGTCCTCCACCCAGCGCAGCCAGTGGGCGCGCGCGTAGTCTTCCAGCGCCGCGCGCGGAAGCTCCAGCAGCGGTCGCCACAGCCAGCGCGCGCTCTCTCCCGCGCGCAGCGGGCGCAGCGCTCGCATTCCCGCCAGTCCTTCGCTGCCGGCGCCGTGCAGGAGGCGCAGCAGCAGGGTTTCCACCTGATCGTCGCGGTGCTGGGCCAGCGCCAGCACGCCGGGGGAAGGCAGGCGCTCGATGAAGACCGCATGCCGCGCGCGCCGCCAGGCCGCTTCCAGTCCCAGCGCCTGGACCTGTTCGATCACCGGACGCTGCGTGTGGAAGCCCACGCCGAGCCGCGCGGCGACCTCGCGGCAGTGCGCGGCCCACTGCGCCGACAGCGCGCTGCTGTCGTGGTCGACGTGCAGCGCGGTCAGCCCGCGCGCGCGCGCCTGCGGAAGCTGCGCCAGCGCGTGCAGCAGCACGGTGGAATCCAGCCCGCCGCTGAAGCCGACCCACAGCGCGCCGGCCGGCAGCGCGTCGATCCGTTGCGCCAGCAGGCGCCCGGGCGCGCTCACGAAACGTCCTGCCAGTCGCCGTCGCGCAGCATCTGCAGCCCGCTGAATCGGCGCTTGTAGTCCATCTTCGGGTGTCCCTGGATCCAGTAGCCGAGGTAGACGAAGGGCAGTCCGTCGCGCGCTGCCTGCGCGATCTGCTGCAGGATGGCGAAGGTGCCCAGGCTGCGTTTTTCGAGCGTCGGTTCGTAGAAGGTGTACATCGCCGAATGGCCCTGCGGCAGCACGTCGGTCACCGCCACGGCTACCAGTCGGCCGGCTTCGCGCAGCTCCAGGAAAAAGCTGCGGTTCCAGCTGCCCACCAGGAAGCCCTCGAAGTCCTCGCGCGTGGGATGGTTCATCGGGCTGTCGCCGTGGCGGGCAGCGAGATAGCGCGAATACAGGTCGAACCGCTCCCGGCTGTAGCCCGCCGTTTCCAGCGCCATCGAAAGATCGGCGTTGCGCGCCGCGCAGCGCCGCTGGCTTCGATCGGGGCGGAAGCGCGCAACCACGATGCGCGTGGGCGTGCAGGCGCTGCATTCGGCGCAGTGCGGGCGATAGATCTGGTGGCCCGAGCGGCGGAAGCCCTGGTCGATGGCATCGGGATAGGCTTGCGCCAGGTGCGGCGAGGTCGGATCGAGCACGAGGCTGCGCGCCTGCCGCTCCGGGAAGTAGCCGCATTCGTGCGGATGGGTCAGGAACAGGCGGATCGGCGCGTGCGCAGGCGGCTGCATCTTCATGGCGTGATGATCCTGCAAGCGCGTGCCGGAATCACCTCATTCCAGCATCGGTGCGAGGGTTCTCCAGACGTGATCGAGCAGCGCCGGCTGCGCCTCGGCGGTCGGGTGGATGGTGTCGGACTGGAACTGCGAAAGGTCGGTGGCGATGGGTTCGAGCAGGAAGGGAAGGAAGGCGACGCCCTTGGCCTGGGCGAGCCGGGCGTACATGGCGCGGAAGGCGTCGGCGTAGTCGGGGCCGTAGTTGGGCGGCACCTCGATGCCGGCCAGCAATACGCGCGTGCCGCGCGCGCGGGCGGCTTCGATCATGGCCTGCAGGTTGGCCTGCGCCTGTTCCAGCGGCAGGCCGCGCAGCGCGTCGTTGGCGCCGAGCTCGAGGATCACGATCGCGGGGGCGTGCTCCTCCAGCGCGTGGGCGAAACGCGCGCGCCCGCCGCCGGTGGTTTCCCCGCTCACGCTGGCGTTGACCACGCGCCAGCCCGGGCGGGTTTCGGACAGGCGCTTTGCCAGCAGCGCCACCCAGCCCTGTTCCACGGAAAGCCCGTAGGCGGCCGAGAGCGAATCGCCCATCACCAGCACGGTGCGTGCCGGGGCGGCGAAGGCTTGCGCCGCAAGGGCCAGCGCCGCGATCAGCAACAGGCCCAGCGCCAGCCCTGCCGTTCGGCCCTTGTGCCGGCCCGTCTTGGTCTGCATTGTTGGCTGTTCCGTATTCATTGCCGTCCGGTGTCCCGATGAACCATGCCTCCGCCCGTTCGACCGCATCCGGCCAGGCCGCGGTGCGCGCCGTGAAGCTCGACAAGCGCGTGAGCCTGCCCTCGGGCGAGTTAACCATACTGGAAGGCATCGATTTCACGATCCGCGCCGGCGAGCGCGTCGCCATCGTCGGGGCGTCAGGCTCGGGCAAGTCCACCCTGCTGTCGCTGCTGGCCGGCCTCGACGTGCCCAGCGGCGGCGAGGTGGAGCTGGCCGGCGAAAGGCTTTCGGCACTGGACGAGGACGGCCGCGCGAAGCTGCGCGGCGAGCGCGTGGGCTTCGTGTTCCAGGCCTTCCAGCTGCTGCCTTCGCTCAACGCGCTGGAAAACGTGATGCTGCCGCTGGAGCTGCGCGGCGAACGCGACGCGCGCGGGCCGGCGAAGGCGGTGCTGGAAGCCGTCGGCCTGGGCGAGCGCCTGAACCACTACCCGCGCCAGCTCTCCGGCGGCGAGCAGCAGCGCGTGGCGCTGGCGCGCGCCTTCGTGGCGCGGCCGCAGGTGCTGTTTGCCGACGAACCCACCGGCAACCTCGACACCCATACGGGCGAGGCGGTGATCAAACTGCTGTTCCGCATGAACGCCGAATCGGGCACCACCCTGGTGCTGGTCACCCACGATCCGGCGCTGGCCGCGCGCTGCGACCGCACGCTCCACATCGACGCCGGCCGGCTGGTGGCGGCGTGACCGGGCTGCGCCTGGCCTGGCGCTTCCTGCGCCGCGACCTGCGCGCCGGCGAGGTGCGCGTGCTGCTGGCGGCCCTGGCGCTGGCGGTGACGGCGGTGACCGCGGTGTCCTTTCTCACCGAACGCGCCGAGCGCGCGCTGGTGCTGGAAGCCAACCGCCTGCTGGGCGGCGATGCGGTACTGCGCGCGGACGAGCCGATCGGCGAAGCGCCGCGCGCGCTGGCGCGCGCGGCGGGCCTGGCGCAGGCCGAGACCTGGCAGTTCCGCAGCATGCTGCGGGCGGGAAACGACCTGAAGCTGGCCGAAGTGCGCGGGCTGGGCGAGGGCTTTCCGCTGCGCGGGCGCTACCGCATCGACGAGGGAACCGGGGAGCGCGATGCCGCGGGGATCCCCGCGGCGGGCACGCTGTGGCTGACGCGCGCCGGAGCCGAAAGGCTCGGCGCGCAGCTTGGGCAGACGCTGCGCCTCGGGCGTTCGGAGTTCCGCCTCGCCGCGCTGGTGGCCGAGGAGCCGGATGCCGCAATGGACTACTTCAACCTCGCCCCGCGCGTCTTCGTGCGGTTGGACGATCTGCCGGCGACGGGGCTGGTGCAGGAAGGCAGCCGCATGGCCTATCGCCTGGTCGTGGCGGGCGAAGGCGGGCAGGCGCAGCGCTTCGTGGACGCGATGCAGGGTCGACTCGAACGCGGCCAGCGGCTGGAGACGATGGCCGATGCGCGTCCGGAGGTACGCAGCGCGCTGGATCGCGCCGACCGCTTCCTCGGTCTGGCCGCACTGGTGGCGGTGATCCTGGCCGCGGTGGCGGTGGCGATGGCGGCGCGACGCCACGGCGCGCGGCATCTGGACGGTTGCGCGGTGCTGCGCTGCCTGGGCGCAAGCCAGCGCCTGATCTCGACCATCCACGTCGGCGAGGTCGTCCTGCTGGGCGCGCTGGGCAGCGCGCTGGGCGTGGCCGGAGGCTTTCTTGCGCAGGCGATGGTGGTCGGCTGGCTGGGTGAGGTGATGGGGATTGCCGTTCCGCCGGCCGGGTGGCAGCCGGTGGCGCAGGGCTTTGCGGTGGGCTTCGCGGTGCTGCTCGCCTTCGCGGTGCCGCCGGTGCTGGCGCTGCGCCGGGTGCCGGCGCTGCGGGTGCTGCGCCGCGATGCCGGCGCGGCCGAGCCGGGCGCGTTCACCGTGCTCGCGGCAGGCTTCCTCGGCATCGCCGCGCTGATGCTGTGGCGCGCGGGCTCGCCGACGCTGGCGTTGACCCTGCTGGCCGGTCTGGCTGCGACCTTCCTCGCGCTGGCGCTGCTGGCGCTGGCGCTGGTCGCACTGCTGGCGCGCCTGCGCTCGCGGCTGCGCGGACCCTGGCGCTACGGCCTGGCCAACGTCAGCCGCCGGCGCGCGGCGGCGGTGGCGCAGGTCGCCTCGCTGGGCCTTGGGCTGATGGCGATCCTGCTGCTGACCCTGGTGCGCACCGACCTGATCGAACGCTGGCAGGCCTCGCTTCCCGCCGACGCGCCCAATCGCTTCCTGATCAACGTGCAGCCCGATCAGCTCGAAGGCGTGCGCGGGCTGCTGCGCCGGCACGGCGAAACCGCGCCGGAGCTGTTCCCGATGGTGCGCGCGCGGCTGGCCCGGGTGAACGGTGCGGCGGTTACCGGTGAAACCTACGCGGCGCGCGGCGAGCGCGCCCGGCATCTGGCCGAGCGCGAGTTCAACCTCAGCGCGGTCGATGCGCTGCGCGAAAGCGACAACGCCGTCGTCGCCGGCGCGTTCTGGGCTCGGGGCGACGCCTCGCCGCAGCTTTCGGTGGAGCAGGGCATGGCCGAAACCTTCGGCTGGAAGCTGGGCGACGTCGTCGGCTTCGACATCGCCGGAAGCCATTTCGAAGCGCCCATCACCAGCCTGCGGCGGGTGAACTGGGAGAGCTTCCGGCCCAACTTCTTCGTGCTGACCCCGGTCGGCCCGCTGCAGGCGCACAGCGCCAGCTACCTCTCCTCGGCGCGGGTGGCGGCGGGCGATGCCTCGCTCACCCGCGACCTCGTTGGCACCTATCCGAATGTCTCGGTGATCGACGTCGATGCGGTGGTGGCGCAGGTGCGCCGCACCGCCGACCAGGTGTCGGTGGCGGTGGAATACGTCTTCCATTTCACCCTGCTGGCGGGGGTGCTGGTGCTGCTGGCCTCGGTCAGCGCCAGCCAGGACGAGCGCCTGCTGGAAGGCGCCGTGATGCGGGTGCTGGGCGCGCGCACGGCGCAGCTTCGTCTGGCCCACGCCTCGGAGTTTCTCGCCATCGGCGCGATCGCGGGGCTGGTGGCGGCGATCGCGGCCAGCGTGATATCCGGCGTGATCGCGGTGCAGGTGTTCGAGCAGGCGTGGTTGCCGGACTGGCGGATGGCCGCGCTGGGCTCCGGGCTGGGTGTGGGGATCGTCGTCCTCGCCGGGCTCGTGGCCACGCGCCGCATCGCGCGCATGCCGCCGGCGCAGACCCTGCGGGCGCTGGCGGGGTGAGTTGGCGGCTGGCACCACCTTGTGGCGACACGCTCACAGGGCGGGGCAGCCCCATTCGGGCTAAAATTTTCGGCTGTTCCCCTGATTTGCAGGAAACCACCGACATGACCGACACCTCTTTCGGTCGGATCGAAAAGCGCGAGGACGGCGGCTTGCGCGGCGTGCTTTCGCGCACCCTGGGCCACGACGCCGAGCGCGTCTGGTCGATGCTGGTGGAGCCCGCGTCGCTGGCGCAGTGGCTGGCACCGGGCGCGATCGAGCCGCGCGTGGGCGGGGCGGTGAAGATCGACTTTTCCGACAGCGGCACGGTGATCGACAGCCAGGTCACCGCGTTCGAGCCGCTGCACCTGCTGGAGTATTCCTGGAGTCGCCCGGGCGAGCCGCAGCGGCCGCTGCGCTGGAGCCTTGCGCCTTGCGCCGACGGCACCGTGCTGACGCTGGCGGTGGGCATTCCCGCGGGCGAGGACGCCGCCAAGGCCTGCGCCGGTTTCGAGGGCCACCTGGAGATGCTGGCCGCGGCGCTGGAAGGGGTGTCGATCAAGTTTCCCTTCGACCTGTTCCTGTCCGCACGCGCGGCCTACCGCGCGCAGTCGGGAGGCTGAGAGTCCGCGAAGAGATCACCGCCGCCGAAATCAAGAGCCGCGGAAGAACGTCCCGCGCCGTAGAGCGCAGCTTGCTGCGCTGGAACGAACGACCAATCGCCGTAGAGCGCAGCTTGCTGCGCTGGAACGAACGACCAATCGCCGTAGAGCGCAGCTTGCTGCGCTCATTCGCTGCGCTGGAATGCATCGCAAATCGGTTGGCCGGTCACCTGATCCGGGCAGCGCAGCAAGCTGCGCTCTACGGTGATATTGGGGCTTGCCCGCGATCCGGGCGGTCAGGGAGCCAGCGCGCCGGGTTCGGCGATGGCCAGCTCGCGCAGCAGCAGGCTGGCCTGGGTGCGGTTGCGCACACCGAGCTTTTCGAAGATGGCCGTGACGTGCGCCTTGACGGTGCGTTCCTGCACGTCGAGCCGATCGGCGATCTGCTTGTTCAGCAGGCCCTCGGCGAGCAGCACGAGCACGCGAAACTGCTGCGGGGTGAGGCGCGACAGGCGCGCGGCCAGGGCGTTGTCGTCGGGGTTCGGAGCGGCTTGCGACAGCGCAGTGCGCAGGTCATCGGGCAGCCAGACGCGGCAGTCGAGCATGGCGGCGATGGCTTGGCGGATGTCGGCCATGCCAACGCGCTTGGGGATGAATCCCGCCGCGCCGTGCGCCAGCGCGCGCTGCACCACGCGCACATCGTCGTTGCCCGAACACACCGCCACCGCGACCTGGGGAAATTCCGCGCGCAGTGCGGCCAGTCCGGCCAGTCCGTGGTTGCCGGGCATGTGCAGGTCGAGCAGCACCAGGTCGATCTCCGGATCGGCGTGCAGGTGCGCCAGCGCGCCGTCCAGATCCTCGGCCTCGTGCACCGTGCTGCCGGGTGCGGCCGAAGTCGCGGCCTGGCTCAGTGCGGCGCGGAACAGCGGGTGATCGTCGGCGATGAGAAAGGCGGGCATGGCCGGATTATCGCGGGCGGCGGCCGGCTTGTCGCGCGAAGCCCGGTTCAGTGCCAGAACGGGATTCGCGCTGCCGCACGCGGTGGCTTGCCTTCGTTCTTCCCGGCGGCAGGCGCATCGTCGTGGAACAGCGCCAGTTCGTGCCGGCCGCGCGGCAGTTCGTGCAGGTCGATCATCGCCACGATGCCGCGCAGTCCGGTGTCCGGATCGCGCGCAAAGGAAAAATCCGGCGCGACGGCGGGCGGCTTGCCGTCGAGCTGGAGCCGGAAGCGCCGCGGCAGGCAGGCGAGCACGGCCTCCGGCGGCGGGGATGCTTCCGCGAGCGCCGGGCACAGCCGCTGCAGCGCCTCGGTGTCGGCCGTGGGGCGGAACGGAAGGTAGACGCGCAGCCAGTCGCCGCGGATTTGTTCGGAGGGAATGTATGCGGCGGGCAGGCGACTGCCCAGGCGCGTGCGCTGGTCGGCGTAGTGGCGCGGTTCGAGCACATATCCGCTGGTGTCTCCGTCGGGCAGCAGGCCGTAGCCGTCGATCTGCGACAGCGCACGCCCCGATTCCATGCGCACGGCGGACACCCCGATCAGGGCGAGCAATGCCAGCGCCATCAGCCAGTTGCCGCTGCGTCCACCGATATGGCTGGTGAACAGCAGCAGCGGATAGTTGGACCCGGTGACGAAGGGCACGCGCATCCACCGGGTGAATGCGGCTTCGATCCAGCGGCGCAGGCGCGGATGCCGTTCGGGGGCGTGGCGCAGCAGGCTGTCGACGCCGTAGAGCAGCAGGTAGGGGCCGAAGCACAGCCCAAGGAGGGCAATCAGGAAGATATCCATGCGCACTGCGCGGCCGGAGAGTTCGTAGAGCGCCACCGACACCGATCCGATGATCGCAACGAACAGGGTGATGCCGATGGCCAGTGCGCTCAGGCCGACCCCGAAGCCGAACACCTGGCTTGCGCGGTTGTCGTAGCGTTCGATGGCCTCGGGCAGCGGCGCGAGGCTGCGGCGCAGCGCAGCCACGAAACCCGGGCCCCAGCGCAGCCTCGACCAGTCCACGCCCTGGGGGTACACCGAACCCAGCCCCACCAGCGCCACCCAGTAGCCGCGCACGCAAAGGTGCGCCAGAAAGGTGGCGATCAGTGCCAGGCACGCCGTCATCAGGTAGAGGTAGGGCAGGGTGGCCAAGGCCTGATACTCGGAGGAAAGACCGGGGGCGATGGCGTAATACGCCTCGTCCATCAGTCCGGGAGCTTGCAGCAGCGAAAACACCGTGGCGCCGGAGATCAGCAGTTCCATTTCCCAGGTCGGCGTGGTGCGGCCGGGCAGAGGGTCGCGGCCACGGGCGGGAGAGGCAGACTCGGACATTGGGAAGCCGTGAGATGTGGGACGGTGCGCGGCATACTATGCCGATTGCCCACGGAGGATCGCACATGACCCAGGCCACGACGGCGCCGGACTTTGGTCTCGACGCCTGGATTCGACCGTTCCGCGAGGCCATGGCGGCCTTCCAGGGTTCGGCATTTCCTGGAGCCGTTCCCGGCGCGTTCCCGGGCGGATTCCAGGGCGCGGGAACGGCTTGGCCGTGGTCCGGCGCGGGCGCGTGGTTCGGCACTCCCGCAGCCTCGGGTTTTTCCGGCTGGGCACCGGCTGCCGGTGCGTTCACCGGCACCATGCAGCAGGTTTCCGAGCTGGCCCAGGCGCAATGGCAGCAATTGATGGCGCAGGCGACGGGAGGGCAGCCCGGAGCGGACGCGCTGGCCCAGTGGCGCACGCTGGTGGCTGCGGTCGGCGCGCGTCTGGCCTCGTCCGCAGGTCCGTTCGAACTGGGGCCGCTGCCCGGCGTGGACGCTTCGGCGCTGCGCGAGGCGCTGTCCACGCCGCCCGTGGGACCGATGCGCGAGCACGTCGAACGCGGCCAGCGCGCGATGCTGGCCCAGCTCGACTACCAGGACGCCGCGCGCGAGTTTTCCGCGCAGCTGGGCGAAACGATGCGATTGGCGCAGACCCGGCTGCAGGAGCGCCTCGCCGCGCGCGCCGAGAAGAACGAGCCGGTCACCAGCGCGCGCGCGCTGTTCGACGAATGGGTCGAGGCCGGCGAGCAGGCCTGGGCCGAGCGCGCAGGCAGCGATGCCTTCGTCGCCGCGCTGGGGCGTTTCACCAATGCCGAAATGAAGGTGCGCGCGGCGATGGCCGACCAGGTCAACCGCGTCGCGGAAAGCCTGGGCCTGCCTACGCGCAAGGAAGTGGATGCCGACCACCGCCGCATCGCCCAGCTCGAGCGCGAGCTGCGCCGCCTGCGCCGCGAGCTGGACGATCTGCGCGCGGCGGGCGCTTCCGCGACCACTCGCACGGTCGAACGAGCGGCGGCTTCCGCATCCGCACGGGCTCCCGAGGTCGCAGCGACTCCCGCACCTGCGGAGACGCTGCGCAGGACGGCCCCGGCGCGAAAAGCGGGCAGGGCGGCTCCGAAGGTCGCCACGAAGGCCGCGCCGGGAAAACCGTCCGCACCGTCCAAGGCGCGGCAAGGCAAGGCTTCCACGGCGCGGCTGCCGCAGGTCAGCGTGCCGCGCGCGCTGGGCACAGGCAAGGGCAATGAGGCCGCGCAGCGGCGGAGGGCAGGCAAGTGATTTCTCCGATGATGATCGATCCTGCGACCTGGGCGCGCGAGATGTTTGACGCCCAACGCCGTCTCGCGGCCGGTCCGCACACCCTGCGCGCCGTGGGCGATGTCGATTTCGGCTGCAGCCCCAAGGATGCGGTGTACCGCGACGACAAGCTCACGCTCTACCGCTACGCCAACCCGAACCGGCGCAAGGATGCCGTGCCCTTCCTGATCAGCTATGCGCTGGTCAATCGCCCCTACATGGTGGACCTGCAGGAAAACCGTTCGCTGGTGCGCGGCCTGCTTTCGCGCGGCGAGGATGTCTACATCATCGACTGGGGCTATCCCGACCAGGCCGACCGCTACCTCGACATGGAGGACTACGTCGAGCGATTCCTCGGCGGCTGCGTGGATTTCCTGCGCGCCAGCCACGGGATCGAGGCGATCAACCTGATGGGCATCTGCCAGGGCGGCGTGCTTTCCCTGTGCTATGCGGCCCTGCACCCGGAGAAGATCCGCAACCTCGTCACCACGGTGACGCCGGTGGACTTCCACACGCCCGACAACCTGCTCTCACGCTGGATCCAGAACATCGACATGGACCTCATGGTCGAAACCCTGGGCAACGTGCCGGCCGACCAGATGAACGTGAGCTACCTCATGCTCAAGCCGTTCCGGCTCAACTTCCAGAAGTACGCCGGCTTCGTCGACACGCTGGAGGACGCCGGCCAGGTCGAGGACTTCCTGCGCATGGAGAAGTGGATCTTCGACTCGCCCGACCAGGCCGGCGAGATGCTGCGCCAGTTCGTCAACCAGTTCTACAAGGGCAACGGCTTCGTCAACGGCGGCATCCGCGTGGGAACGCGCGCCCCGACGCTGGCCGACGTGACGATGCCGGTGCTCAACATCTACGCCCTGCAGGATCACCTCGTGCCTCCCGACGCCTCGCGCGCGCTCAAAGGGCTGGTGGGGACGAAGGACTACAGTGAGCTGGCCTTCCGCGGCGGCCACATCGGCATCTACGTCTCCAGCCGCGCCCAGCATGAAGTGCCCACCGCGATCTGCGACTGGCTGTCGCGGCGCTGAGTGCGGGGAGGAAATGAAAACGGGGCCGATCGGCCCCGTTTTCGCATGCCGCAGGCGCGGCGCGTCAGGGCTTCCTGCCCGTGGTCTTGGACGCGGGATTGCGCGTGGCGTCTGCGGGAATCGAACCCACCAGGCCTTGCTGGAGGTTCTTCCAGATATCCAGATTGCGCTCGGTGAGCTGGTTCAGCATGCTCCACGGCGTCTGGCCCATGAGGTTGGTGAGCTGGCTGCGGAACTGCGACTGCTGATCGAGGAACAGCTGCATCGAGCGTTCCAGATAGTTGCCCATGAAACCCTGCAGCGCATCGCCGTAGAAGCGGATGATCTGGGTGAGAAGCTCGGTGGAAAAAATCGGCTGCCCCTTCTCCTCGTGCTCGGCGATGATCTGCAGCAGCACGGTGCGGGTGAGATCCTCGCCGGTCTTGGCGTCCACCACTTCGAAGGCTTCGCCATCGCTGATCAGCTGCCGCACGTCTTCCAGCGTGATGTAGCTGGAAATCTCTGTGTCGTAGAGCCGGCGGTTCGGATATTTCTTGATGACACGCTTGTGGGCCATGACCATCCTTAGTGCGGCTTCCGGAGAACTCCGGTGCCGGTTAGAGCCTTTGCTCAGGATCGCGTACCCGGCACGGCGATGCAAGCATGCGCAGGACGAAACCGCGCGGTGCGAGTGCGTACTGCCACGGTCCGGCACAGCCGGCGCGCCGCGTTCCGAGCTCCAGCCCTCTCCGGAGGAAGAAGGACTGGAGACGGGGCGGGACGATCCCGGTTCCGCCGCCGGGAAGCGGGCTTACCAGCCCATGTGGTGGCCGCCGTTGATGTCGAGGTTGGAGCCGGTGATCCAGGCGGCTTCCTCGCTGGCGAGGAAGGCCACGGCGTAGGCGATTTCCTCGGGCTTGCCGAGGCGTCCGGTGGGGATGTCCGCGACGATCTTGGCGCGAACTTCCTCCGGCACCGCCATCACCATGTCGGTGGCGACGTAGCCGGGCGAAACCGTGTTCACGGTGATGCCGAGCTTGGCGTTCTCGCGCGCCAGCGAAATGGTGAAGCCGTGCATGCCGGCCTTGGCGGCGGCGTAGTTGGCCTGTCCGTACTGGCCCTTGAGGCCGTTGATCGAGCTGATCTGGATGATGCGGCCCCACTTGCGCTCGCGCATGCCCTCGATCACCGGGCGGGTGACGTTGAAGCAGGAGTTGAGGTTGGTGTTGATGACATCGTTCCACTGGTCCGCGCTCATGCGGTGGAAGGTGCCGTCGCGGGTGATGCCGGCGTTGTTGACGAGGATGTCGACGGGGCCGAGCGCCTTTTCGACTTCGCCCACCATGACGGCCGCTTCGTCCGGCGAAGTCACGTCGCCCTTGGCGATCATGAAATCGTAGCCCTGCGCCTTCATGGCGGCCTGCCAGGCGCGGGATTTCTCCTCGTTGCGATAGTTGGTGGCGACGCGATGGCCGGCATCGGCCAGCCGCTTGCAGATGGCAGTGCCGATGCCTCCGGTGCCGCCGGTGACCAGAACGGTGCGTGCAGTCATAGCAGATTCCCTCGGTGATCCACGCTCGATGCGGCGTGCGGAAGGATTCTACACGGGGTGCGTTTTCAGCTCCGCGTGCCGAAGATGCGGTCGCCCGCGTCGCCCAGGCCCGGCAGGATGTAGCCGTGCTCGTTGAGGCGATCGTCGATCGCGGCGGTGTAGACCTCCACGTCCGGATGCGCGGCTTCGAGCGCCTTGAGGCCTTCGGGCGCGGCCACCAGGAAAATGCCCTTGATGCGGCGCGCGCCGGCGCGCTTGAGCATGTCGATGGTGGCGATCAGGCTGCCGCCGGTGGCCAGCATGGGGTCGAGGATCAGCGCATCGCGTTCGGTGAGGCGGCCGGTGAGGCGCTCGTAGTAGGCGATCGGCTGGAGCGTGGATTCGTCGCGCTGCAGCCCGACCACGCTCACCCGCGCCGAGGGAATCATCGCCAGCACGCCGGGCAGCAGGCCCAGCCCCGCGCGCAGGATCGGCACGAGGGTGATCTTGGCGCCGGCGATGCGCTCCACTTCGACCGCGCCGGCCCAGCCCTGGCGCGTGGTGCGTTCGGTGGCGAGGTCGCGGGTGGCTTCGTAGGCCAGCAGCGAGCCCAGCTCGGTGACCAGTTCGCGGAAATCCTTGGAGTTGAGCGAGGCATCGCGCAGCAGGCCGATCTTGTGGCGGACGAGCGGGTGGCGGACTTCGACGATCTTCATGGGCGTGCTCGGCGGCATGGGTGGGCGGGGAAATCAGTGCGGCTTGGCCTTGGCCTCGACCGCGCGCATCACGCGCAGCAGGTTGCCGCCCCACAGCGCGCGGATCTGCTCTTCGGTATAGCAGCGACGCATCAGTTCGCGGGTGACGTTGGCCGTCTCGCTGGCATCGTCCCAGCCGGACACTCCGCCGCCGCCGTCGAAGTCCGAGGCGATGCCCACGTGTTCGATGCCGATGCGGCGCACGGCGTAGTCGATGTGGTCCACGAAGTCGGAAACCGTCACGTCGCGGTTCTTGCGGCGCAGTTCGCGCAGCTCGGCCATGTAGGCCATTCCGGCCTCCGGCGTGGCCTTGGCCCAGCCTTCGGGAAAATGCTTTTGTCGCAGGGTCTGCTGGCCTTCCCGGATCGCAGGATCGGGTTCGCCGACATAGTCGCGGAAGGCCACCATCTGCGCCACGCCGCCGCTGGCGCGGATGGCGTCGAGCTGGTCGTCCTCGAGGTTGCGCAGGTTGCGGTGCACGCCCATCGCGCCCGAGTGCGAGGCGATCACCGGAGCGCGCGACAGGCGCGTGGCCTCCAGCATGGTGCGGTGCCCGACGTGGGAAACATCGACCATGATGCCGGCGTCGTTGAGCGCGGCGACGAGCTGGCGGCCGAGCGGAGTCAGGCCCGGATCGCTTTCGGCGTCGCCCAGCTCGGGGTCGGGATTGGAGCTGCCGCCGAACTGGTTGTGGCCCATGTGGGTGAGGCCGACGTAGCGCACTCCGCGCTGCGCCCACATTGGCACCTGGCCCACGTCCATGCCCAGCGGATAGGCGTTCTCCATTCCCATCAGCACGGCGCGCCGGCCCTGCGCGTGCAGCGCCAGCACCTCATCGGCGGAGGTGGCCAGGCCCACCTGATCGGGATAGGCGCGAACCAGCCGCTGGATGCCGCGGTATTTTTCCTCCACCAGCGCGCGCGCTTCGGCGATGCCGGCTTCGTCGAGCTTGCCTTGCCCGCTGTAGAGGATGAGGAAGGCGGCATCGAGTCCGCCGGCGCGCATCTTGGGAAGGTCGTTCTGACCGCGGGTGAAAATGCCGGGGTCGTGCTGGGCGCTGGCGTAGCGCGGGTCGATGTCGATGTGGGTGTCCACCGTGACCAGGCGCGAATGCAGCGCCCAGGCGTCGGCTTCCGGCACCTCGGTGAGCGGGCACTGCGTCGCGGCCTGCGCGGCCAGCGGCGCGGCGCTGGCGAGCAGGATCGCGGCGGCCAGGCGACGAAGTGCGGGAGCGGTGGAACGGGGCATGGGAGATCTCCGGATAGGGCGGGTTCAAGGGACGGCGCACGCGCGGCCGCTGCCGAGGATAATTCCTCTTTTGGAGCCAATGCCCATGCCGATCGTCCTGACCGACTTCGCGCGAACCCGCCTGTTCCCCCGCGACGGGCGCGCAACCGCCATCCGCGACTGCACCGCCGCCGAATTCGAGCGTCATCTCAACGACCACGCGCCCGAACGCGTGCTGCCCGGCTACGCTCCCTTCTGCAAGCTGCACGTGCACCGCAACTGGACCTCCACGCGCGCCTCGGTGCTGCCCGTGACCGCGGAGAACCGCCACCTGCTGCGCAGCGCCTACGAGGCGCGCAGCCGCGAGGAACTGCCGGTGCTGGTGCGCTGGTTCGAGGGGCTGGAGCCGCCGGTGGCGAATTACCTCCTCCCGATCCTCTACAGCCGCGAGCAGCTGGCGCGCGAAGGCTCGCCGATCGAGGCCGACTGGGGCGTGGTGGGCTGCCTCTACACCATGGAGCCGCAGGCCATTCCGATGGCGCCGATCACGATGATGCGCAATGCGCTGGGCGTGGAGGAAGGCGGATCGGGCGTGGCGCTGGACCGCGAGGCCTATCGCCAGGCGGTGGCGTTCTGGGAGGCGCACGCGAACTGGCGCTGAGCGCCGCGCGCCGGCGCTACGGGAGGACGCGCAACGCGTCGAGGCGCTCGGCCAGCGCCGGGGCGAGGTGGCGCACGAAGGCCGGGGTGAAGTGCGTCTTGTCGCGGTAGACCAGGATTTCGTCGATCACCGCAGGGCAGCTTCCGCTGCGGCAGTAGCGATCGGAGAGATCGATGACCGGGATGCCGGTGGATTGCGCCGCCTCGCGTTCCAGCGCCGCGATGACCTGCGCCGGCGGAGGAATGTTACAGGCCTCCGGATTTTTCAGGTGCGCGGAAACGCAGCTGGCCATGTCCTGCTGCGCGGTGGGCGTATCGATCAGGAGCGTCGCGCCGAGGCCGGCCCGACGCAGGCGCGCGAGGCTGCGCGTCCAGCCCTCCTGCCAGAGCGTGCGGGAGCGTTCGGCATCGGCTTCCTTGCGAAGCGCGGAGTCGAACACGCGGCCGGGAAAAACGCTGGCCACGATCACCAGGTCCGGGCGCTCGCGCGCCAGACGGGCGAAGATTTCCTCGCGCCACTGGCCACACTCGCGGTACTCGCGCGCGAGGTTCTTCGACCACAGCGCCACCTCGGGCGCAGGGCAGCCGGACTTGGTGAGGCTTTCCAGCCGCCAGCCGCGCTCGCGCGCGATCGCCTCCAGCGCCGGAAACCACTGCGCCGCCTTGGAGTCGCCGAAAAGCACGACGCGCGGCGCGCCGTCGGCGCGGCCGTAGACGCAAGGCGGCGACGCCGTGGCCTGGATCGAAAGGTGGCAGCCGTCGCGGTAGACCGCAGGCAGATCCTCGCGCACCGCGGCGATCTGCACCTCCAGCGCGGGCGGCGCATCGCTTTCGGATGAGGCTGGCGAGGGGGCGGACCAAAGCATCGGACCCGCCAGCCACGCCGCCGCGATGAGGCCGCTGCACGAGGCCCCCGCGCCGATCCACGCGCCGGTGGCCGGGCGCTTTGCGGCACCGATGCGGCCCTCGTGGACGGGTTTTTCCACGAAGCGCCAGGCCAGCGCCGCCGGCACCGCCGAAGCCAGCGTCCAGGCCAGCTTCTGGCTCCAGTGCATCGGGCCGAAGGCGTGGATCGCGTACACCACCACCGGCCAGTGCCAGAGGTAGAGCGAATAGGAAAGCCGACCGATGAGGCGCAGCGGCGCCAGCGACAGCAGCGCGCCGAGCTGGCCCGGGGAAAACGCGCCGCGCGCGCCGGCGGCGATCATCGCCGCCGTCCCCAGCACCGGCAGCCACGCCGAAACGCCCGGAAATCCCGCTTCCGAGGTGCGCGCCACGGCCAGCGCCAGCGCCGCGAGACCGGCCCAGCCCAGCGCTGCGGCGGCGCGTCCGGAGAGGCGCAGCAGGGCGTCGCGCCAGGCGAACACCAGCGCCCCTGCGGCAAACTCCCAGGCGCGCGTCCAGGGCGAGAAGAACGACCACGGCTGGGCGCGGTCGGTCAGCCACAGCGCGAGCGCGAAGGAAATCGCACAGCACGCGAACAGGAAAACGCGCAGCGCCGAATGGCTCGTCGCGCCGCCCGCGCGCCCACGCCCGCGCGGCAGCCACACCAGCAGCGCGAGCAGCAGCAGCGGCCAGAGCAGATAGAACTGCTCTTCCACCGCCAGCGACCAGTAGTGCAGCACCGGGCTGCCGTCGCGGTCGCCGGCGAGATAGTCCGCGCTCTGCCAGGCCATCCGCAGATTCACCGCGTACAGCGCCGCCGCGGCGAGGTCGCCGGCGACCATCGGATGATCCACCGGGGCGAGCACGAAGCGGCCCGCGATCGCCGTCACCACCAGCACCAGCGCCGAGGCGGGCAGCAGGCGCCGCGCGCGCCGCGCGAAGAAGTTCGCAAGGTTCACCGCGCCCGTTCGCGCGATTTCAGAGAACAGGATGCCGGTGATGAGGAATCCGGAGATGACGAAGAACACGTCCACCCCGACGAAGCCCCCGGAAAACCCCGGCACCTGCGCGTGATAGCCCAGCACCGCCAGCACCGCCAGCGCCCGCAGGCCCTCGATGTCGGTGCGGAAGGCCCGCCCGGATGTCCCGGACTGCGCGACGCCGGATTCGCTCATGGCCCTGCCGTCATTTTCTTGCACGTTCCTGCCGCATCGCCGTGGTCCCAGGCATGTGAGCGGCATCCGCGCCACCAGCCGTGCATTGTGGCAGAGCCGCAGCGGCGGAAATCACTCCTTCGGGCGGCGGGCAAACGCCTCCCCATGCGCGGCCCTGCTCGTCGTGATTCCTGCGGAGGACCGGGGGGCAAGGGCAAGCATCTTGAGGATCCTCTTCACGGACGGGTCCGGATGGGATCGCTGAAGAGGCCTGCGTCGGGCGACGGCAAATCGCACCTTGCCACGCGGCGATGGCGGAATCGTCTGCGGCGGTTCCGCCATCGCCGGGTTCTTTACGCTTTCCGGAACACAAGATGGCCGCCCTCGGCCTCCACCGCGATGGTGTCGCCGCTGGCGAAGGCGCCTTGCAGAATCTGCCTTGCCAGCGGGTTTTCCAGCTGTTGCTGGATGGCACGCTTGAGCGGACGGGCACCGTAGACCGGGTCGAAGCCGATGTTGCCAAGGAGGTCCAGCGCGGCTTCGCTGATTTCCAGCCTGAGCTGGCGTTCGGCCAGGCGCTTTTCCAGCTGGGCGATCTGGATGCGGGCGATCTGGCGGATCTGGGCGCGATCGAGCGGGCGGAACACGACGATTTCATCGAGCCGGTTGATGAACTCGGGGCGGAACGCGCCCTGCACCACGCCCATCACCGCGGCCTTCATCTGGACGTACTCCTCCTCGGTGGAGCCGGGCATGTCCTGGATCAGGTGTGATCCGAGGTTCGAGGTGAGGACGATCACGGTGTTGCGGAAGTCCACGGTGCGGCCCTGGCCGTCGGTGAGGCGGCCGTCGTCGAGCACCTGCAGGAGCACGTTGAAGACGTCCGGATGTGCCTTTTCGACTTCATCCAGCAGGATCACGCTGTAGGGGCG
>Ga0116141_10001633_pt1 | contig 19274 bp, 20 predicted proteins | sample AD_UKC097_MetaG_FD_89744 | JGI IMG/M metagenome (GOLD analysis project Ga0116141, IMG submission 89744) | Active sludge microbial communities of municipal wastewater-treating anaerobic digesters from USA - AD_UKC097_MetaG | ecosystem: Engineered > Bioreactor > Anaerobic > Digestate | place: USA...
AGAATTTCCATGGAAATATCCGGTTCAAAACTAGAAAATCTGTTTCATGAAAAATTATTCCTGTATCGTGATCTTTTGGAAATCCTTAAAAAAGAGCGAGAGTACATTTTGGCGACGGACGTGGATTCCTTGTGGTGGGTTTCCAAAAAAAAACAGGAAATCGCCGAAAAAATTGAAGGACTGCGCCGCGAGGTACTGGCGATCCTGGCGGAAGGATCGATCGAACACCATATGGATGATTCTTCCTTTCAAATGTCGAGGATACTGCCTTTTGTGCCGGAGGAGATCGGTCTTGGGCTGAAAAAGCTGAATCTGAGCTTGACGGCGCTTAAATCCGAGATTAAGAACCGCGTAAAAGAAAACAAACACCTGGTCGAAGAATGCCTTGAGGTGCTGGATGAACTGATCGGCATCATCGCCGGTGCCGGCCGGAAGGAATCCGTTTATGATAACGGCCGTCCCGCGGCAAAAACAAAAACCAATCTGCTTTTGCACAAAGAGGTATAGAGATGTCGGGAATCGGGATGGTTTTAAATACCGCAAAAGGCGCTATCGCGGCTCAGCAGATCGGCCTGAATGTGACGGGTCATAACGTCGCCAACGTGAATACCTCGAATTACTGCAGGCAGGTTGTTTCCTATTCCGCCGAACAACCGGTAAAGTATGGCGGTGTGCTTCTGGGTACCGGTGTGGATGTGCAGGAGGTACAAAGAATCTGTGATCAGTATCTGGAAAACCGCCTGGAGAGCGAGAAATCCGATTTGTCCGCCTTTGAGGAGATGGCCGCTTACATGAACATCATGGAAAGCCTTTTTAATGAGAATTCCGGGAGCAGTCTCAGCACGATGATGTCCGAATTCTGGAACTCCTGGCAGGATCTTTCCAACAATCCGGCAGGATCTTCCGAACGGATTGCGGTATATGAAAAAGGATCCCGCATTGCCGAACAATTCGATTTCCTGAACGCAGAACTGATGCAGCTTGAAAGCGAACTTACCCAGGAGATGGAGGCGGCTGTTTCGGAAGTCAACAGTCTTGCGGATCAGATCGCGGCGATTAACAATGAGATTGTCGGCTTGGAAGCCACCGGGACCGCCAACGATCAAAGAGACAAGCGGAACACTCTGGTTACGAAGTTGTCGGAACTGATCGATGTCAAGACATTTGAGCAGCCGAATGGTTCCCTGACCGTTATGACGGCAAACGGGTATGTGCTGGTAAACGGAACGGACACCTATTCCCTTGAGTTTCAGGAAGGAAGGGTGAAATGGGAGGCTTCCTATGGCGGGAAGGTGGATATCACCGATAAAATCCAGGGAGGAAAAATCGGCGGGTGGCTGGAAATGCGGGATGAAATTATTCCCAAGTACATCGCCGAACTGGACGGGCTTGCCAGGGATTTTGCCTGGACGGTCAATCTGCAGCACAGCCAGGGCGTTGGGCTTGAATATTTCAGCACGGAAATGACCGGCACTCAGGCGACGGATTCAAGCGGCCTGTTATCCACGCTTACCTACGGAAACCGAATCGATTATTCAAAAGATTTTAAGATGTGGGTTAAGGACGCTTCGGGCGTAACCGCTTCGGTAGTTGTGGATATGGACAACTCGAGCCTGACCGTTCCGCCACCTTCTTTCACCGTGACCGGACAGGCCAACAGTATTCTGGATACCTACCGGTTCACCGTGATCTCCGGGGGATCGATCGATTCCGGAATCGAGGTAAGATGGTCGAACAGTGTTACGGACGGCACTTTCACGCTGGAAGCGGGCGGGCCCTACTCGGTGGAAATTGACGGCATGACGGTTGATTTTACGGATCCAGGGGATATTTTAAGCAACGGGGATGTGTTCACCATCACGACCGATGAAAACGGGTCCCCTTCGGGAAATCCGGCCGATAATTTATACTGGACGCTCGAAGAATTTCGGGATCGGTTCAACGCGGCCGCACTGACGGCCGGCGGCGGCGTCACGGCATCGATAACGGACAACCGGATCGTATTCACCCCTGACGCGGGTTACAGTTTTGCCTTTTCGGATGAAACGAACGAAGACTGCGGGCTTGCGGCGGCGCTGGGTATCAATACCTTTTTCCAGGGTGAGGATGCGATGACCATTGAAGTCAACCCCCTTCTGGCCGAAACCAAATATATCGCAGCGGCCCGTCTGGACGCGACCGGAGATTACGGAACCGGAGACAACAGCAATGCACTAACCCTTGCGGATCTGCAGTATGCAAAGCAGACAATGGTTCAGTGGGATTTCGAAAGAGGAAGCCTCAGCCGTTCCAGCGCCCTTGAAGCCACCCTGGAAGGTTTCTATCATTCCATGATCGGATCGATGGGGATCGAATCGGTACGGATATCCTCGGCAAGAGATTTCAGCGAAATGATGGTCAATAAAATCAGCGAGCAGAGAGATTCCCTTTCCGGCGTATCCCTCGATGAGGAAATGGTGAATATGATCAAATATCAGCATGCCTTTTCGGTGGCCTCCAAGCTCCTTACGGTTGCCGATGAGATGCTGAAGACGCTGATAGAGGCAAGATAATTCCCATAAGCGGTTTCAGAATTTACAAACATTTTGAAATCATTTGTCATCCTTTATTCTTGAAAAGGGGAAAAACATGCGCGTCGCTTTCAACACCATTTACGATTTGACACAGTTACGACTGGGGCAACTGGCCGGGGATCTGAACAAAGCCAACCAGGTGGTGGTCACCGGCAAACGCATCAATACCCTTTCAGACGATCCGGCCGGTCTCACCCAGGTTCTTGGTATTAAATCGAACCTTTCCAACCTGAACCAGTTGGAGCGGAATATCGATACCGGACGAACCTGGCTGGATGCCGGAGAAACGGCGCTTGGCACGGCCAAGGAATTGATATCGGATGCGAAAATTCTCTGCCTGGCCATGAGCAATGACACCGTCAACGCTTCCGACCGGGCCGATGCGGCCGGCCAGATCGAAGGCATTTTAGAACAGGTTCTGGAACTGGCCAATTCCCGGGTCAACGGGAAATATATTTTCGCCGGAACCAAGACCGATATCAAGCCCTTTGAATTCGACGATGCGGAAAATCCGACGACGGTACATTATCTCGGCAACGGGAACCCGTTTTCAATTAAAATCGGAAAAGATTCAACCGTTGAAGTCGGCCATGTGGGCGAAGATGTTTTTTTTGAATCTTTTATCGCTGTCGATGAAACGAACAATACAATTGATTTCAGCGAGGATGCGGGGATAACGGAGCTGACGGCGACCATCCGCGGTGGCAACTACACCCCCGATCAACTGGCGGATGCAATCGAAAGCGCACTGGAAACAGCCTCCGCCGACCACGCATCCCCGGCCCCGGGGATCGACTATGAGGTGACGTACGATCCGGGGACCTCGACTTTTTCCATCGGCAGGGCGGATTCCGGGCAACTGGATCTTTTATGGGAGAGCGGGACGCACTCCGGAACCAGCGTTGGACCCGACACCGGGCTGGGAGGATCGGGAGATGACACGGGAGGGTCTGTTTATAACGGGGTTTCGGGAGTTCAGTGGAGTCTTTTCGATACCCTGATCGATCTAAAGAGCTATCTCGAGGCGGACGATGTAAGCGGAATCCAGAGAACTCTCACCCGTCTGGACACGCATTTTAACCACATGGTCAGTTCGGTTTCCGAAATCGGTTCAAAAGGGACTCTGCTGGATATGAAGGAAAATTTAATTGCCGATCTGAACTTGAGTTATGAGACGAACCGGTCTAAACTGGAAGACGCGGATATCGTTGCGGCGATTTCGGATCTCAATGTAAAGGAGCTGGCATATCAGGCCGCCCTGGCCTCTTCGGCGAGGGTGATGCAGCTGGGCCTTGCGGACTATTTATAACCAAGATTTCGCGACCCTGATTTCTCCATGGCACCGATTCCAGTGACGTCGAATATAACTTTGGGGGGCAAAATAACGATACCGGAGCTGTTCACCGGTACCCGATTATAGACACCCGGGCTGGGCACAGGGACGGTGTTGCAGGAAACTAAAATTATAACAATTAAAATATTCCTATCTTTTGTTTCTGTGGGTCTGTGGCGAATTGGTTCCCATCCACGACGAATCCTTTACGTGGATGAGCACCTATAGACGTTTTCAATCCGGAAATGAGAATTTTTGTCCAAGGTCAATGAAATCAAGCCATTACGCGGAGGCGTACGTGGGTACGCCGTACAAGTAATGGTGAAGATTGACGCAGAGATTGGGCAAACAGGCCATTTATGGAAACTGGTGAAGACCCGTAACGCCAGGGAGGGCAAATGCTGGTACTGACAAGGAAGGTCGGCGAAAAGATTAATATCGGTGGCGATATTATTGTCAATGTTCTGGAGATCAACAAAGGGAGCGTGAGACTGGGTGTCGAGGCTCCAAGGAATATATCGATTCTTCGACACGAAGTATATGAAAGAATTCGTGAAGAAAACCTGAAATCAGCCCAGGGAAGCTCCGTGGAAATTGAAAAAGCGGCGCGGCGGTGGCGGGAAAAGGGCTTAAAGGGGTAAAATATTGAAACTCGAATGCACAAGATTTGGAACCATTCAGGTTGAAAAAGGCAAGATCATTACCATGCCGGGCGGCATGCCGGGCTTTCCCGGAATGAAACGTTTCGTTATTCTGGATCGTAAAGAAACGCGCCCGTTTTACTGGTATCAATGCGTGGACAGCTCCGATCTGGCCTTTGCGATCATGAACCCCAGACTTTTTAAGCCGGATTATTCCGTGGACCTGAAATCGACCATCAGGGAAATGTCCTGGGAGGCGGATTCGAAGAATGACCTGGCGTTGTACGTTGTGGTGAACGCATCCGGAGACGTTCCGGAGAAAATAACCGCCAACCTGGTAGGGCCGCTGGTTATTAACACAAAAAAGTGCGAGGCGGTTCAAGTGATTGTCCAGAACAGCCCCTATTCACACAGGCATCCGATCTTCGGGGAAGGATGATCACACTTTTTTATCGAAAAGAATTCCGATCATTTCCTGCATCTTCGCTGCAAAGTCCAAAATGTCTTCCGGTGGAATTTCCCGAATCAGTTCCTTTGTCTCCTTGTCGACGACTTTTACAATGGTTCGCCCCGATGCGTCATGGACTGAAAATTCAAGCCCCACGTTATGCATCGATTCCATGTCCTTGCATAATCCGTCCAGAAGCTCCTGCGACATCTGGTGTTGGGTGGCTTTTCCCTCAATCTTTTTTTCCGGTTGAAAATTCCGGTTCGCATCACCGGAAACCACGGATGAAACTCCCATGGCAGGGCTGGACTGATTCGTCTGGATTTGTGTTGCATGGATTCCTTCAAACATGTTGTCACCTTACTTTCGACTTTGCAATCCGTATGCGGCGGCCAGCTTTTTCCGGTTCCCGGCCGCTTTCAATTGAAGGCCGATCCGATCCCTTTCTACTTTTATTTGCGCGACAATTTCGTCGACCTCCTTTTTTGCGGCTTTCAGCAGGCCGATCAACCCCGGATCCCGGGCGAATCCCACCCGGTTGATTTTGTCCAGCAGGGTTTTATTGGCTTCGGCCAGTGATTCGAGGGCCTTGGGACTTTTTCCGCAGAGGGCGTTTCTGCCCCCGGCGGTAACATCCGAAAGCCTCCGGTAAACCGCTTCGTGCGTTTCAGACTGCAAGACTCAAGCCTTTCTGAATTTCCGGCGTTTCCGCCGATGGTTGAATGGATGATTTTATGGGTTTTTTCCGGGCGCCTTCTTCAAAGGCCTCCTTTAATTCCAGAAGAAGCCTTTCCACTTCATCAAGGGCACCCATATTGTTTTTTATATTGGCAAAGGTCAAACGATCCATCATATACCGGTACAGGCCCGACAGGTTGTCCGCCAGTACCTCCCCGGATTCCCGGTCCAGGGCGCAGTCCAGTTCGGTAAGGATCGCCATCATTTTGGAAATATTTTCGCCTTTTATCTTCGGATTATTTTTTTCAATACCATTTTTTGCAAATCTTGCAAATTTTACCGCTCCCTCGTAAAGCATCAATAGAATCCGCTCTTTTCGGTCGGTGCCCTGGATTGCGGAATGCGTGTAAGCTTGGTGAGTTGCAGGTGCCATGGAAATCAGATCCTTTAGATCGTTTGGTTGAACGTTCGGCTCCGGCGATGATCGGAGCTTGCCCGTCGTGGTTACTTGTTTTTGCTGGAAATATACTGGCTCAGGTTTGACAGGCTTTCAATCTGCTGTGTCAAATAGTCTCCGATGCTCTGATACTGGGCCAGAAGAACTTCCAGCGATTCGAAACGTTTTCTTGTCCGTTCCTCATACGCCTCAACACGCGTTTCGATCCGGTCAATCTGATTGTCGATATCATCGATGCTGTTACGGATGCCTTCCTGCCTCACGGCAATGATCCCGTCGCGAGAATCGAGAATGTCGCCCAGCGCATCGGTCATATGAACGGCAAACCCATCGACGCTTTCTTCGTTCCGGGCAAAGAATGCCGTGACTTCGTCGAAATGATTGTTCAGCGCTTCGTTCAGTTTCCCGGAGTTTACCTGCAGATGGTTTTCATCGTTTATGGTGATTCCGATATCTGAAAGGTTTTTGTATTCATCGATCCCCGATACGGTAAAACTGATCAGATTGTTTAGTTTGCTGCGGATCAGGTTTGCGGTCCGGTCGCCCAGAAGAACGCCCGCGGTTTCGGCTTCCGGGTCGAAACTCTGGGATGCCCCGAAAAAATCCACCAAATCGTTGTATGCAGTGACAAAGGCGTTGATTTTTGAAACAATCCCGGATGTGTCTCTTTCCACCGTCAATGTGGTTGCGTTATCCGGTGATACGGGCGCGGATTGAAGGGTAAGGGTGAGTCCTTCGATCACGTCATCGAGAATATTGGTATCCCGGTTGATTTCGATCAGGCCGTCGATCCGGATGATCGATCCCATGGGTTCCTGGGTCTGTGTCAGTGCCCTGCTGCCCCAGGTCAGCCGGGAAAGGCCGGAATCGTCCTCGGGGTTGCCGTCGGCATCAGCCACCTGAAAATTGATGACATTGGAAGAGCCGGTTTCCTCGGTCTCCAGCGTCAGATAGGATCCGGTTCCGTCATTGATGAGGGTTGCACGAAGGCCGGCATCGGCATCGTTGATTGCCGCGGCGATATCCGCGATGGTGTCGGTGGCGGAGACCGAAATCTCTACTTCTTCGCCGCTTCCCACCTGCAGGGTGATGGTTCCCTCCCCAAGGGATTCATTTTCTTGAAAGGCCCCGCCGGTTGCCATCTTGTGGGCCTGGGCCAACTGAACGACTTCAATATCGTAAGAGCCGGGTGAGGCACTGCCTTCAGCCGATACCGTAAAAAGTTCCTCGTTTCCGGAAGCAGCCGAAAAGCATTCAAAATCAGAAACGGAATTCAGGTTTTCCAGCGCCGATTTCAGGGCGCTCAGACAGCTCTTCATGGTGCCGTAGGCGGATAGTTGGACCTGGTAATCCGCCTCCTTCTGCTGGAGTTTCACAATCGGCTGGCGTTCGATATCCGAAAGCCCGCTGACGATACTATCGACATCAAGGCCCGACATGAGGCCGCTTACTGAAAGACCCATGATCCACCTTCCATGTAATGCGTCGAATTGAATGATTCAATGGGAGCCGCAAAAGGCGGCTCCCATTGTCAGGTCTCTTTTTTACCGTTTATATTTTGGTTTACTGGAGAAGGCTCAGCACCGTTTGCGGCAGCTGGTTGGCCTGGGCCAGCATGGCGGTGCCCGCCTGCTGCATGATCTGGGCCTTTGTCAGAGAGGCGATTTCCTCGGCAAAGTCCGCATCCAGAATCCGCGAACGGGCTGCGGAAAGGTTTTCCGATACGCTCTGCAGGTTGGAGATCGTGGATTCGAAACGATTCTGCACCGCGCCCAGACCCGCCCGGATGTTGTCGATTGATGTTATCGCCGCATCGCACCGTTTGATTGCCGTGTTCGATCCGGCCACAGTCGAAATGTCGATGCTGTCCACACCAGACGTGTCCTTTGCGACATCGCCGGTGAAACCGATATTGGCAACGGTACCCTCCAGATCGATGTTGTCCGTCGCGCTGAGGGTGATCGTCCCGCGCAGCTGATCGGCGAAGGCGCTGCCGGTTACCGAAATACCGTCAGTGCCTGCCGTCCACCCGGTTCCGGACTCGGTAACGAGGATATCGCAGCCATCGGCCGCAGTCAGCGTAATATCGCCGCCATTTGTCGTAGCGATCACACCGGTTACATTGGAATGGAGGTTTATCGCGTCTCGGACATCATTTAAGGCAAGTCCGGCAGCTGCATCCACCTCGGTATAGATGGCAACCCCATTGATCGAAAGGTTGTATGTATCAAGAGCAGTGCCTCCAATAGTGCCTGCCGTAACGGTTCCGGTGGTGCTGGCGGTTGCGGACAGGTCGGAGATACCGGCGTCGTTTATGGCCGCGGCCTTGGCATAGGCGGAAGTTGCGCCCCGGTACGAATCGCCCGAGACGGCAAAGTTGGCGCTGCTGGCGATGCTGGTAGCGGCACCGCCGCCGATTGCAATGGTGATGTTCGTTGCGGCGGCATTCGCTACTTCCGTGCCGGTTTCTTCCGCGATGCTGCCGATGCTGGAGGCCTTGGCGCTGCTGATGGCAAAGGTTATGGTCTGTCCGGCATTTGCGCCCACCTGGAAGGTTGCCCCGGAGAAAGAACCGTCCAGAATCCTCTGCCCGTTGAACTGGGTGGTCATTGCAATCCGGTCGATTTCATCCTGGAGCTGGGCGACCTCCGCCTGCAGAGAAGCCCGATCGGATGCGGTGTTTGTGTCGTTGGCCGACTGAACGGCCAGCTCTCGGATACGCTGCAGAATATTGGTTGATTCCGCAAGCGCGCCTTCAGCGGTCTGGGCCAGGGAGATACCGTCGTTTGCGTTACGGACCGCCTGGTTGAGGCCGCGGATCTGGGTGGTCATACGGTCGGAAATGGCAAGACCGGCCGCGTCGTCTTTTGCGCTGTTGATGCGAAGACCGGATGAAAGTCGTTGAATGGATCGGTTGAGGGTGCTCTGGGTTCCACCCAGGTTTCTCTGGGCGTTCAATGAAGCGACATTGGTATTGATGGTAAGTGCCATGATTGATTCCTCCTTGAATGTTTGTTCGTTTCGGGCATCAATGCCCTTTTGGTTTTTTATGGCTGGTAAGTTTTATTTTTTTGTTTCTCGATTTTCGGCCCGGGATCGGTTCCCCGATCTCACGGCCTCTGTTCCCTGACTCCTTTTTCACCTCCTTTCGGTGCCGAATATTTTTGCATCTTTAGTCAGGTTATCGACGCCTCGGATGAAAACTTTAAAAAAATTTTTTGCGGGATGTTTGAAAGGCACCGCAAAAGTGGTTCAGTCGCTTGTTTGAGGGAGGTTTTCGCGCCGGGATTCCGATCAAAAAATCGGTCGCAGCAGGATGTGATGGAAAAGTCGTTTGATCCGGCAGGCACAACCGGAGTTTTATTCTTATCATATATTAAGGAATGGAAACGTTTTGCCGATCAGACAATCGGCAGGAAGGAACGCTTTTTCAAACGAGGCGAGTTTATGGAACATGCGGCAGGGAAAGCCGGGACCGGATTTTGTTCGTGCAAAAGCACATAGGCCGCCAGGGTTTGTTGCACCGGACATTTCAACAGCCAGGATATTTTTTGATTTGAACGCTTCATGAATTATTCCCCTATTACCGGACAAACTTATTCCGCTCTATTCCAGGCCTGGCAATGAAAACACCCGAGTACTGAGATATTTTAAAAGGTTTTGCCGCCGAAAGCGATGAAGGGTAAAAAAACAAAAAAGCAGGCGGCCCGATCCGGCCAACCTGCTTTTTTACGATGATTTTCCTGGTCGGGGCGAGAGGATTTGAACCTCCGACCCCTTGAACCCCATTCAAGTGCGCTTCCAGACTGCGCCACGCCCCGACGGCAGACATTCATCTCATTTTCGGCTGATGATGTCAATACTTGATATGGACATAATTTTGTATTTCCGGTTAAAAAAATCTTTTATTTTTTTTCTTTTGGAGGGTATGATCACAATTTCCCTTGACGACTCATCAACTTGAGTGAATCATTCGTGTCTGGAAACGACTTTTGATGGATACCCGAAAAAATCTTCTTTTGATACCCCCCCGGCTCCATTCGGGAGATACCATCGGAATCGCCGCGCCGGCCAGCCCGTTTGACCGGAACCGGTTTGATCAGGGGGTCGGTGTTCTGGAGTCCATGGGGTTCCGTACGTTTGTTCCGGACGATCTTTTTAAAAAAAACGGGTATCTGGCCGGCACCGATTCCCACCGGGCCGATCTGGTGAACCGGCTTTTTGCCGATTCCTCCATTCAGGCGATTGCATGCGCCAGAGGCGGGTTCGGTTCGCTCCGGATGCTTTCATTACTTGATTTTCAGACGATTATTGAAAAACCGAAGATTTTTATCGGATTCAGCGATATCTCAGCGGTGCTGTCCGCCCTGTATACAAGGTGCGGTCTGGTGACCTTTCACGGACCGACGGTCGCCTCTCTGGGTGATGTAACCCCGGAAACGCAGGAGGCCATGCGTTTAGCGATTACCTCGGAACTTCCGCCCGAGATCTGGCTGCAAAACGGTATCACCCTTCGGCCCGGCCTGGCTTCCGCGCCGGTTCTGTGCGGCAATTTGACCACCCTGTGTCATCTGCTCGGAACCCCGTTTGAACCTTCCCTGAAGGGGCACATTCTCGTTCTGGAAGACCGGGGGGAGATGGGTTACCGGATCGACCGGATGCTCACCCAGATGAAAATCGCCGGGTGCTTTGACGGAATTGCCGGGCTGGCGCTCGGTTCTTTTGAAGCCTGCGGTCCGATTAATGAAATTTTCGAAATTGTCGATAACATTTTCGATGGGTATTCGATTCCGATACTCGCCGGTTTGGATGTGGGACATGGAAGAAGCAACCTCACGATTCCTCTTGGAATCGATGCGACCCTCGACGCCGTCAACCATTCACTGACCTTTCATGAATCTCCAACGGCAGGATAGCCGCCGGCCGGTCGGCGGCCGCCCACGGATTTTAAAAAAGTCCAAACAACAGACGGACGTAGCAGCCGGGTCATGAAACCCACTCGATTGCAATAAACCGTTGCGGGAGAGGATTTCCGGTTCCGGCTTCGGGTTCGAACCAGCGAGCCGAGGCCCAACCGGCCATATATTATGCGCCAAGTCGATCGTCTAATGAAACATGCCGTCGGTGATGACGTTTTCCCCGGGGGAGTCCTGCTGGTTTTGAAGAACGATTCGGTTCTGTTTTTTGAGGCCTACGGCTATGCCGATATATTCAGCAAACGGATCATGACAAGGGACACCATTTTCGACCTGGCTTCACTGACGAAACCGCTGGCAACCACCCTGGCGGTGATGAATCTGATCGAGCAAAACAGACTGGGTCTGGAACAGACTCTCGAATCCGTTTTGCCGCCGTTTAAAAAGACGGACAAGGGGCCGATCCGTATCAAACAGCTTCTTGCCCACGTTTCGGGGCTTCCGGATTACCGGCCTTACTATAAGGAGCTGGATCCGCTTCCGAAAAATATCCGGAAATCCACCCTGAGGGATCTTCTTGTGAAAGAAAACCTGGTTCGGCCGACGGGCAGATGCACCCTTTACAGCGATATCGGGTTCATGATTCTTGAATGGGTGGTTGAAAACATATCCGGCAGAAGGCTCGACCAACTTCTCAAAGAAGATATTTACCGACCGTTGGGTATCGAAAACCTTTTTTTCATTGATCTGGATTCGGAGCCGCTCCAGGCAAACTTTGCGGCAACCGAGCATTGCCCCTGGCGAAATATTCTGCTGACCGGAGCGGTCCATGATGAAAACGCCTGGGCGGCGGGAGGAATTGAAGGGCATTCCGGGCTTTTCGGTAACGCGCAATCCCTGTCCGTTCTTTTGTCGGAGCTTGTTTCCGCTTTTCATGGCCGGTCGTCCCGTCCGGGATTTCAGCCGGACCTGGTTCGGCGGTTTTTAAAACGATCCTACGATTCGGACCGGGCGCTTGGATTTGATACGCCGTCCCCGGCCGGTTCGAGTTCCGGTCATTATTTTTCCCGGAGAAGCGTCGGCCATCTCGGTTTTACAGGAACCTCCTTTTGGGTGGACCTGGATCGGTTCATCATTGTTATCCTTTTGACGAACCGTATCCACCCTTCGCGTGCCAACATTCGAATAAAAGTCTTCCGGCCGAAACTGCATGATGCGATTATGAAAAGCATTTTAAGCGAGGGCTGAAAAAAATGGATGGTCCGGATACGGAGTCAACGGGCGGGATTCCGGTCGAAACATCGGTAAAGCCGAAGATAACCTGGGATTTTCCGATGATTCCGCGAAAGAAGTTTGTAATCCGGCAAATTCCGCTTGTAATGGCGGTTTATTTTTGGTAGCCATTTTCAAAATCAAATGGCGGTGGTGATGGAAAAACAATAAAGCCAATGCACATTTTCAGGGGGTGCAGGACGAGGTACCATGAGTCTATTTTTAGATGCGATTTTGGGCGTATTTTCCAGTGACCTCGCGATTGATCTGGGAACCGCGAATACCATTGTATATGTGAAAGGCAAGGGTATTGTGCTCAACGAGCCGTCGGTGGTTGCGGTTCGCACGGACAGACGGACGAAGAACCGCGTGATGGCGGTCGGCCTGGAAGCAAAGAACATGCTGGGTAGAACGCCGGGTAATATTGTAGCCATTCGACCGATGCGCGACGGGGTGATTGCGGATTTCGAGGTTACCGAGGCGATGCTTCGGCATTTTATTCACAAGGTCCACAACCGGCGGACGTTTGTCCGTCCCCGAATCATCATTGCCGTGCCTTCCGGTATTACCCAGGTTGAAAAAAGAGCCGTGAAGGAATCCGCCGAATCCGCCGGTGCGCGGGAGGTTTATTTGATCGAGGAGCCTATGGCCGCTGCGATCGGTGCGGGGCTTCCGATTACGGAACCCCGGTGCAATATGGTAATCGACATCGGCGGCGGAACCACGGAAGTTGCCGTCATTTCTCTGGCGGGCATTGTATACAGCCGATCCATCCGGGTAGCCGGGGATAAGATGGATGCGGCAATCATGCAGTATATCAAGCGGAGATACAATCTGCTCATTGGCGAGCGGACGGCCGAGATCATCAAAGTCACCATCGGCAATGCATGTCCGGATCCCGAGAATATGGAAACGATCGAGGTCAAGGGAAGGGACCTGGTATCGGGCATCCCAAAAATTCTAGCCATTGATTCGGAAGAGATACGCGTGGCAATCTCCGAACAGATCGACGCGATCCTGGAGACGGTTAAAATCGCCCTGGAGCAGACACCGCCGGAGTTGGCCGCCGATATCGTCGACACCGGTATCGTTCTTACCGGTGGCGGTGCGTTGTTGAAAAATCTGGACAAACTTCTCAGTGAGGAAAGCGGCCTTCCGATCACCGTGGCCGAGGATCCGTTATCGACCGTGGCCCTGGGTTGCGGTAAGGCTCTCGACAGTATTGAAATTCTCAAACAGATCGTAATCACCTAATACGCCTAATACGATGTTCCCAAAAAAAATGGTGATGGTCGTCGGTATCGTCGTTTTGATCGTTGCCAACGCTATAATCCTTTCCGTTACCAGCAAACAGCGCTGCGGTTCCAATGAACCCGGACGAATCGCGATCTCTTTTGTAGCTCCTCTACAAAAAGGGGTTGTTCATTTGATTCGCTTCATCCGAGGGATATGGAGCGACTACTTCTTCCATGTTTCCGTGGCAAAAGAAAATTCCGATCTCCGGCGGGCGCTGAATCTGGCCCTTGAAAAGACCAATCAATACAATGAAATCGACCTCTCCAACTCCCGGCTGCGCAAACTGTTGAACTTTAAAAAAACCATTCCTCACCGGGTTCTTGCCGGTGAGGTAATCGGCAGGGATCCTTCTTCCTGGTTTCAAACGGCAATCATCGACAAGGGTCGATCGGATGGACTTGAAAAAGGGCTTCCCGTAGTAATGCCGGAGGGTGTGGTCGGACAGGTCGTTGAAGTGTCTTCCCATTATTCGAAGGTACTGCTGATGATCGACCGGAACAGTGCGGTCGACGCGATGGTTCAAAGGACCCGGGATCGAGGAGTTGTCAAAGGCGGGTCCACGGGTCAATGCGTCTTTAAATATGCCTTGCGCAAGCATGATATCCGAGTCGGAGACGTGATTGTTTCTTCCGGATTGGACGGTGTGTTTCCGAAAGGACTTCGTATCGGAAGCGTCTCGGAGGTTGTCAAGAGCAACGCAGGCATCTTTCAGGATGTTACCGTCACCCCGTATGTGGATTTTGAAAAAATCGAAGAGATCCTGGTTGTATTGAATCCTCCAAATAATGATTTTGTGAGCGGGCAATGACCAACTGTTTTCATATCTGCATCAGTATCTGTTTGGTTGTTTTCCAAACAACCATCATGCCTTTCTTGCCGCTGTTTGATCAATTTTACGACCTTCCGGTCCTTCTTGTCATTTATCTCGGCCTTTTCCGTTCCGCCCGCGAGGGCGTTCCCGTGACAATTCTAACCGGGCTATTCATGGATGCTTTTTCCGGAGCCCCATTCGGCCTTTATACTACCACGTATATCTGGCTGTATATCAGTATCCGGTGGATAATAAGTTATTTGCATGGAGACAATATTTTCCTTCTGCCTGTTTTCGTGGTTTTCGGGGTGTTGATGGAAAATGCAATTTTTCTTGCGGCGATTATCCTGCCGGATCCCGGTTCGCAGGTTTCCGAAATCGGACTGCAATCGATCCTGACGCAGGTTCTCTGGGGATTGTGTACGGGACCTCCTTTGATTGTTTTGCTGAAAGGCGGATATAGAAAATGGGATCAATGGCTTAAGGAACGATCTCCCGAACCAAACGGGCTGGTTTAGCTGCGGTCTTTTCCGGTCCGTTACCGGAATTCTTCGAATTCACGCAGGTGCTTCCTGAAAATTGAGAACACGAAAAGATAGAGAAGAAAATACCGGAAGGGTTCGGCGGCATTCGGACCATAAGCGGCCGTTTTTCATTTTTTTTGAGCGAAATTTTGAGAAAATACCTGAACACAACAGACAGTGATTGGTACAAACAGCGTTTAACCGGGGTCATATTTTGCGCCATTGCGGCCTTTCTTATATTGATTTCCCGCCTGTTTTATCTTCAGGTTATTGAGCGAGAGGAGTACGGACGACTTTCGCAAAACAACTGCATCCGTTTACAGACCATCGACCCCCAAAGGGGTTTGATTTTTGATCGGAATGGAAATTTACTGGTGGATAACCGTCCTTCTTTTGATTTATGCATCACTCTGAAGGACGCGAAACCGGTTGAACAGACCATCGAAAAACTGGCCCGGCACATTCAGGTCCCCGTTGAAGAGCTGATGTCTAAAATCGCGACGGAAAAAGGCATCTCCTCTTATAAACCGATTGTGTTGAAATCCGATATCGGGCGAGATGCATTGGCAGCCATTGAAGTCCACAAGTTTGATTTGCCCGGTGTTGAAGTTAATGTCAAACCCCTCAGAAATTATATCAATAAAAAATGTGCCGCTCATCTTATCGGATACTTGAGCCAGATCAGTACCGATGAACTGAAAAGCCCAAAATATCAGGGTTACAGCCGCGGTGATTTTATCGGAAAATTCGGGGTGGAAAAGACCTTTGAACAGTTTCTGAACGGCAGACCCGGCGGGCGACAGGTCGAGGTGAATGCAAATGGACAGGTCGTCAGAATTTTAAAAATGGTGGATGCCCAGCCGGGACACAACATTTATCTCACCATTGTGGAGGACGTTCAGAAAAAAGCGGAAGAGCTTCTGGGAGATCGGGCAGGAGCAGTTGTCGCGATGGAGCCGCGAACGGGGGGAATTCTTGCGATGGCCAGCAGTCCCGCCTTTGATCAGAATATTTTTGTCAGCGGAATGTCTCACGAGGAGTGGGATTCGCTCAACTCGAACCCCTTCCGTCCCATGACAAACAAGGCGATACAGGGGGAGTATCCTCCTGCTTCCACGTATAAAATTGTAACCGCCATCGCCGGACTTGAAGAAGGCGTAATCAATGAAAATACCGAATTTTACTGCCCCGGCCATTACCGATTCGGAGATCGGGTTTTTCACTGCTGGAAAAGAGGTGGGCATGGCTATGTAAATGTAGTAAAGGCGTTGGCCCAGTCATGCGATGTTTTTTTCTACCAAGTGGGTGAAAAACTCGGAGTCGATCGACTTGCATTCTATGCAAAAGCATGCGGACTTGGATCCTCGACCGGAATTTGTCTGGATCATGAATCGCCAGGCTTGATACCGACGGCGGCGTGGAAAAAACTTCGAACCGGCGTTCCATGGCAGGCAGGAGAAACCCTTTCGATATCCATCGGGCAGGGTTATAACCTGGCCACACCGTTGCAGATGCTGTGTTTGACTTCAGCGATTGCGAATAATGGGACCCGGTATCTTCCGTTCATCGTAAAGAAAATTGAAACGGCCGCCGGGGAAACCGTTTTTGAAGGTGGCGGCCAAATTGCCGGCCAAATACCTGTAAGCAAAAAGACGCTGGATATCGTCAAAAAAGGATTGTGGGCAGTGGTAAACAATGTTCGCGGAACAGCCAGCATCGCCAAAATCGACGGCATCGATATCTGTGGAAAAACAGGAACGGCGCAGGTGATCGGTCGGAAAAAAAACGATAACACCAAAGATGAAGACAGACTGGACCACTTCAAATCGCATGCCTGGTTCGTAGCTTACGCGCCGTCGAGTGATCCTCAAATTGCGGTTGCGGTTTTGGTGGAACACGGGGAACACGGTTCGAGCGCGGCCGCACCCGTTGCGAAGGAATTGATAAAAACCTATCTTTTGAAAGAAGCATCGGGCAAATCGGAACTTGTTAGAAATTCGGGGAATGGAACCCGAGAGAAAATTCCCAGGCTTTGATTTGTCGTGTCCCCTGTTTTCGGTCGATGCGATAAGTATTACGTTCTTTTCTTGCCGAATCGGATCGAACCGTTAACCGGATTTCGGAATATGCAGAAAATGCCCAGGGGTGAATGATGTTTGATCGACGGTTGGTTCAATATTTTGATTGGGGCTTGCTGATTCTCACCTTATCGGTTTTAGGAATCGGATTGGTGGCATTGTACAGTGCGGTAACGGCAGGGACCCCAACGCTTCAAAAATCATTATACTTCAAGCAGCTGATCTGGTATTTTGCCGGATTGGTGATGATGGTTTTTTCTTTTGTGTTCAATTATAAAACATTGGATCGATGGGCGCCGGTAATCTATATCGGATGCATTTGTCTCTTGATCGGGGTGTTGTTGTTCGGTAAGTATGTCGGAGGGTCGAGGCGTTGGCTTTCATTCGGCTCGGTATCCATACAACCCTCGGAGCTGGTCAAGATCGCCGTTATCCTCATTCTGGCCCGATACTACGCCAGGCACGCAAACGATAGGGGGCTTACCTTGCGCGAACTTTTCACCCCTTTGTTTCTAACGGTGCTTCCTTTTTTTCTGATCGTAAGGCAACCCGATCTGGGTACCGCCATGCTGGTTTTGCTGATCGCCGGATCGATAACGGTTTTTGTGAAAATTGAACGGCGTTCGTTCATATATCTTTTGACCGCCGGCTCGGTATCCGTTCCTCTGGTTTGGTTTCTTCTCAAAGGGTATCAGAAGCAGCGAATCTTGACATTTTTGGATCCGGATCGAGATCCATTGGGAGCCGGGTATCATATTATCCAATCCAAAATAGCAATCGGATCGGGAATGATTTTCGGAAAGGGTTTTCTGAAAGGTACTCAAAATGCACTTTCTTTTCTGCCTGAACATCACACGGATTTCATATTCTCGGTCCTGGCCGAAGAATGGGGCTTCGCCGGTTCATTATTCACGCTCCTTGTCTTTCTGATACTCATTATCTGGGGCCTGAGTGTCGCTCATGGGTGCAGGGATCCTTTCGGCATCATTCTATCCGTCGGGATTACCGCGATGATTTTCTGGCAGGTTTTTATCAATATCGGAATGGTGATGGGACTGATGCCGGTGGTCGGCGTTCCTTTGCCCTTCATCAGCTACGGAGGTTCTTCCGTTGTTTCCTTAATGATTTGCATTGGGATATTAATGAATATCAGCATGAGACGGTTTATGTTTGAATAGAGCCGATCGGCGGCCTCGTCGATTCAGGGTCGCAAAACCGAAAGCAGTCGATCGGAACTCTCTCTGGGTGAACCTTTCTCAAATCGATCCGGGAGGAGGAATGAAAAACGCGAAAAAAGAAAATTCGATATCCACTTTTCTGGGGTGGGATGCCAGCATTGAAGGAACCGTCGAGTTTCACGGTATGATAAGGCTGGATGGAAATGTAAAAGGAAAAATCTTCAGCAACGCAGGTACGGTTATTGTAGGGGAAAAGGCCGTCATCGATGCGGAAATTAATGTGGACGTAGCCATCGTAATGGGGCGCGTAAACGGTACCATAGAAGCGAGGGACCGAATTGAAATCTATCCGCCCGCCCGAGTGGTCGGAGATATTGTAGCGCCGGTGATTTCAATCGAGGCCGGGGTTACGTTCAATGGAAATTGCTCCATGAAGCCTCGGATAATTCAAGAAAAAAAGGGACCCGATTCGCCCCCCAAACCCGCCGCGGTTGCCGAAAAAAAAGGAAAATAGAAATTTTCAAAAAACCTTTGACAACACATATGGCTGATGTTATAGACCTTGCCTTGGTGTTGCTATAACGATGATAATTAAAGATATCCGACCCTTCTAACAATTAACCCACATCCGCAATGGAGGATCTGTTATGATAAGTATTAATTGGTCTCTCCTGATACAGATCGCCAATTTCCTCTTTCTAATATGGGTCTTAAACATGGTCCTTTACAAACCGATCCGGAATATATTGATTCAGAGAAAGGAAAAGATATCCGGGCTTCAGGAGGAGATCGAGACCTTGAACGGAAAGGCAAAGGACAAAGATGGCGCGTTTGTTTCAGGGCTTAAAAATGCGAGAGCGAAAGGAGCGAAGGAACGGGAGATTTTATTGAAGGCGGCTGGCGACGAAGAAAAAAAGATAGTCGAAAAAATTAACAAAGAGGCCCAGGTGGAACTTGCGGCGGTTCGAGAAAAAATTTCAAAAGATGCCGAAGAAGTCGGGGCCGTGCTGGAACAGCAACTGGATGTGTTTGCCAAAGCGATTGGCGAAAAAATTCTGGGGAGGGCTAT
>Ga0116141_10001644_pt1 | contig 19203 bp, 14 predicted proteins | sample AD_UKC097_MetaG_FD_89744 | JGI IMG/M metagenome (GOLD analysis project Ga0116141, IMG submission 89744) | Active sludge microbial communities of municipal wastewater-treating anaerobic digesters from USA - AD_UKC097_MetaG | ecosystem: Engineered > Bioreactor > Anaerobic > Digestate | place: USA...
CTCGGGCGCGACGACCGTGCTGCCGAAGGACCTGGGGGACACGACGCAGAACTGGCTGGGTCGGTCGCAGTACACGGCCGACGCGTATCTGCTGGGTTCGCTGGACGACTTCCGGATCTACAACCGCGTCCTGTCGGACGCCGAGCTGCGCTATCTGGCCGGTGATCGATAACGCGTGACGGGCCCTCGGGACCCCGGACGTGACACACATCCGGGGTCCCAAGGTATTCCCACGGCGCGCAGGATCATCGCTTTTCTCTTGGGCGGAATTGAGTCTGCTGACAGATTGTGGTATCCTTGTGACTGGACGGTCTTGAAGTTGCTGATGAACCAGTTGCAGAGGTCGCCATGCGAACTTGTCTTGCGGACTTCGTCGTTCTTGCAGTCCTTGTCACCGTGCCGGCGTGGAGAGCCGTCGGCGAGCCGGGGAAGGCCGACCCCTTGCATTCCGAGGGCCTCGTGGCCCACTGGACTTTCGATGAGCTGGTGGGCGGGTCATTTGTGGATTCCGGCGGCAGGGGACTGGCCGCACGGGCCGGGGGCGGGGCCTCGGTGCGCGACGGTGTTCTCGGCGGGGCATTGTCGCTTGCGGGGTCTTCCGCGGTTCAGGTCAGGGCGAGCGAGGCGTTCACGGATCTGCCCGCGCTGACGATCTCGGCATGGGTTATGCCTGTCGAAACGTCCGGGAATCGTGAGATCTTTCGTAAGGAAGACGGGGATCGGCGGATCCTGTTTTCGTTCCAGAACGACAGCCGCATCCTTTCGCTTGGCCTGCAGACCGAAGGAACGGGCTACCAGGAACTCGATGCGCCGATCGATCCGGGCACACTGGTCGATGGTCAGTGGCACCATGTAGTCGGAACGTATGACGGCGAGCGAATGATGGTCTATCTTGACGGTCTGGCGGTCGGCACGCAGAGCAGATCCGGACGGATTATTTCGGGAGGGCCGGCCAACGCGTTCATCGGCTCGGCAGGTGGCGGCGGGGAGTACTTCCAGGGCCGAATCGACGAGCTGCGAATACACGAAGTCGCACTTCCGGCCGGCGAGATTGCCCAATTGTGCGAGGAGGGGCTCTCGGCTGTGGCGGGCGAGATCAGCCGGTACGGACAGCAGGCAGAGACGCTGTACCAGGAGAAGGGGACATTTGCCGAGACGATGGCGGCAATGCGAAGGCGCTTGATGGAGCAGGGCGGGCCGGAGATTCTCATCCGGATTGTCCAGTCAAAGCTGGCCGTGGGATTTCCGGATGCCTATGCCGAGTTTGCGTCGATCACGGGCAGCCCCCCAGGCGCCTATCTGACTGCACGGGACAACTCCTGGAATCTGGCGCAGGCCCGGCGGCTGATGGATATGGTGACCGAGTACAAGCCGCTCACGGAGGGACAGTGGTCCGGGCTCAGCGAGAGCGAACGGGCCGCATGGCGCGATGTGGAGGGACTGGAGAGGCGGTTCACGAGGCTGGAGGCGATGGGGCAGGCGGGAACGTGCGAGGCCGAATGGATCGAGGCCATCTTCAATGCCGGCCGGCGGATTGTCCGCAGGCCGGTGGAGCACGAGCCGGTGGCGCCGTACGTCAAGCCGTACACGCCTCCGACGCGTGACTACTCGGCGAGCGAGGCCCGGGAGATGATACGGCGGGACTGGCTGTATCAGGCCGACGGCTCCGTCACCGCCAAGCGGACAAGGCAGGAGATCGGTTGGGCCCGCGATGTTGCGGAAAGGATCACGCGGGAATCCGGGGGCGGAGTCCGCTCTGCCAGGGAACTGGCTGAGCTCGATGCCCTGGAGGCCAAGGTGGCCGGCGACGGCGATGAGGCCCTGTATTTTGCCGTGCGGGACATCAAGCGGCGGATCATGTTCGCCAATCCGGTCGTTGATTTCGACCGGGTGTTGTTCGTCGATATCCCGTTTCCCCAGGGCTCCGAGTGGCCGCATGAGACTCGGCATCGACTCGGGTACATGGCCGTGCCGGGCGGGCGATTGCTGGTCCTGGACGGGTTGTCGCCTGCGGGGCACCTGACGAAACTGATGCCGGTCGAACCCTTGCACGGGACGTTCTGGCGTCCCGATCTGTCGTTCGACACACAGCGCGTGCTCTTTTCGTTCCACCCGGCGAACGAGAAGGCGTTCCACCTCTACGAGATCAACGTCGACGGCACCGGCCTGCGACAGATCACGAGCGGGATCTACGACGACGTGGACCCCGTGTATCTCCCGGACGACCGGCACATCGTCTTCGCCAGTACGCGGGGACACAACTACGTCCGCTGCATGCCGCCGACGAACTCTTTCACGCTGACGCGGTGCGACCTGGACGGCCGGAACATGTACCTCATCTCGCGGAACAACGAGCCGGACTATCTGCCGGCGCTGCTGGAGGACGGCCGGGTGATCTACACCCGCTGGGAGTACACCGACAAGCCGCTGTGGCGCGTTCAATCGCTGTGGACGATGCATCCGGACGGGACCCAGGCCGCCACCTTCTGGGGCAATCAGACGGTCTGGCCCGACCTGCTCAAAGACGCCCGGCAGATTCCCGGCAGCAACCGGGTCATGTTCACCGGTTCGGCCCATCACAACTGGTTTGCCGGCAGCATCGGCATCGTAGACATGCGCAAGGGCCTGAACTTCCCGCACGGCCTGACGAAGGTCACCGCGGAGGTGGAATGGCCTGAATCGGGGAACGGCCCCATCGATCCGGTCGAGTCCGAACGGTACCACAAGAGCGGTCGCTACCAGGCCTATCAGAATCCGTATCCGTTGAGCGAAAGCGATTTCCTGGTTTCGGCCGATCGCGCCGGGAAGTTCGTCCTCTATCTGATGGACACGGATGGCAACAAGGAACTGATCTACGAAGGGGTGCACAATATCCTGCACGCGATGCCGGTGAAGCCGCGTCCGAAGCCGCCCATGCTCCCGTCCACGGTGCAATGGCCCACGATGGCCGAGCGTCACCATCCCGCCGGCGGCGTGATCTATAGCAACAATGTGTACCAGAATGCGCCGGCTCAGCTCCGCGACAAGGCGAAATACCTCCGCATCCTGTCGATGGACGCCAAGACGTACAGCTATTGGTACAAGCGGCCGTACGCCTCGACGGGACCGGTCGTGTCGATGGTGTCGTCCGAAGGGGTCAAGCGCATCCTCGGGACGGTGCCCATCGAGTCGGACGGTTCGGTCTCTTTCGAGGCGCCCTCGGGCAAGGCCCTCTACTTCCAGTTGCTCGACGAGAAGCAACGTGCCCTCCAAACCATGCGGTCCATCACCGGCGTGATGCCCGGCGAGGCACGGGGTTGCCTCGGATGCCACGAGATGCACAGCGCGGCCCCGGCCGGTGCGCATCCGGCAATGGCGCTTCGCCGCACCCCTTCCGCGATCACCCCGCCGCCCTGGGGGGACGAATCCATCAGCTACATGCGGTTCGTCCAGCCGGTCCTGGACAAGTACTGCGGAGAGTGCCACCAGGGTAACGGCGAGGCCAGGAAGACGCTCGACCTCACGCTCCGGGGCGATGGTCTGTTCAAGGAGCCCTACGTGACGCTGCTCGGGAATCCGACCTGGGGCGAGCCATATCAGCCGCCCAAGGACCCGTCGCCGGGCTTCGGCATCGCCGACACGATCCTGGTCGAGGGGTTTGACACACGCGATCCCGCGGCCTACGTGACGCCCGAGCCGATGACGAAGCTGTCCTACCGCAGCCGCCTCGTCGAGCGGGTTTCAAACGGACAGCACCACGACGTACGCGTGGACGAGATCAGTCGTCTGCGGGTGATCGCCTGGGTGGACGCGATGGGCCCGTACTTAGGCGATGAGGAAGTCCGAGCGATCGACGACCCCGAGTTCCAAGGCGTTGCCTGGCTGTCCATCCGGCCCCAGATCAAGAACGCGCCCGTAGTCGTCCGCCCCGGCCCCATAGAAAACGGCCCGTAGGTGCGAGAGTAGCTGGGGAGAGCCATACCCAATTTCGGAGAGCGGTTGACGGGAAAGGCAGAACCTCGAAGTCGCTTCGCTCGTACTGGCCTTTCCACCTGCCGGGATTCTCTCACAGATACAGCAGGCACGCCCGAAGCGGTCGTGCGAGGGGAGTTCTTCGCATTGCTGCCTGCGACGGGTACGCGAGTGGAACGCTCGCTCGCAGGTTTGGCCCAGGCGTAGGGCGCCCCCCATCGGGTCGGGGCAGGCTCCCCCTGCGAAAGGAGGGGGAGTACGCACCATTGACCCCTCGCAAACGCAAGAGTTGGTGCGTGGTACACAATCTACATGGCTTGGCGCAATATGAAGGGTGTTGTGGTCTCCTTTCTCGCTGGTGGCCTAAACGCGGCAAACTCCCGCCGCCCTCGGTGCGAAGCGCGGCTACGCGTCGGGGCGGCGGATTCCGGATCGGTCGGAGGAATAGGGGTCCGCACCTACACATTTCACGTTCTTGTATGGCCGGGACCGCGAGGTCCTTTGCATTTTCCGCGACCTGCTACGGTGTGTCGTCGTATTGTTTGTGCCCGTCGCGGATGGCGGCGCGGTTGCGGGCTTCGATCTCCTCGCGTGCTACGTATTGCGCCTCTCGCTGCTGATCGATGGGACAGGCCTGGAAGTTGGGCATGTCGGCACGGGGCCGCATCTGGAGCATTGCTTTGCCGGCGCGGATGATCTCCTTGGCTTCCGCGTACTCGGGACTGTTGGTGTCTGCGATGCGGGCCAGGCAGGGGCTCAACTCGGGTCGGTCGAAGCTGACTTGCGGTCCCTGGTTGGAGTTGCAGGCGGCCAGTGCGGCGAAGGGGACGCCCGTGAGCTGCGTCAGTCGCTGCACCTGGGCGTCGTTCAGCGGAGAGCGGCCGGCCAAGTGGTCCGGATAGGCCGTGTCGTACCGAGGATAGTAGGGGCCGTTGAGGTCGATCCAGGTCACGATCCGCTCGAAGTCGTCCACCGGGATGTTCACATCCTCATGCCCCGCCCGCAAGGCGTTGACGAGCTTGCTCTTGTGCGAACCCCAGGAGTATGCCTGCTGGATATCGGCCGGGCCGGCGCCGATGGCGGCGATGTACTTCTTCTGCCACAGCTCCGTGTAGGATGCGTTGAAGGTCATTTCGCGGTCGGCCGCCAGATTGAGCCCGTGACCCGCTTCCCGGCCGTAGTCGTGGCAGCGGACGCAGTGCCGGTCGAATACGGGCTGCACCTCGTCCATAAAGCTGAACAGGCGTGGCGGTCCCTTCCAGCCGTCCAGCTTGCTCGGCGGGCGTCTGATCGCCAGCGGCACGGCACCGCCCGATGGGCGCGCCGACGTCAGGCGGCCCTCATGACAGCCGACGCAACCCGTCGATTCGCCCGGCTGGATCGTCGTGCCGCTGCGCATCGACTGGACCATCATCTTGTTCTCGTCGAGCAACTGGAAGTAGACGAACCTGCCCGCGGGAACCTCGAAGTACGCCGAGCCGTCCGCTTCGACCGGGACGGTTCCCAGGATGCGCTTGTTCTCGAAGCTGTGCCAGTTCATCGCAGGGCAGTGGACGCCTTGCCCGCCCCATTGCGCGTGGGTCCAGAATCGCTTCTCCGGCGACTCGACGACGCGCAGGTACTTGACCGATCCGCGTTCGACCCCGGCCATGTGCGTGCCCTGGTACACGTCGAGGACGTACAAGACACCCGGCTCCGAATCGAACCGGCGACGAGAGGGAATGATCGCCGGCCTGGGTTTCGGTCCCAGCGGCATCGCGTCATAGCAGCCCGGCCCCTCGACGTGGACCAACACTTCGTTGCCGAACGTGTCGATCACATAGATGCCCATCTGTTCTTCCTGGCCCGCCTGACGCGAACAGAGGAAGTACTTGTCATTCAGCGGATACGGATCTTCGTATCGGGGCCGGATCTGCGTGAGGTTGTCGAATCCGTAGGCGTCGGGACGCGGGCTGTTCTGCTGCACGAGACCGATGGCATTGGCCGGCCAGGTGCGCACGACAGGGTCCTTGCCATCCACTCCGAGCCTGGGATCGAGCAGGGCCAGCGCGCCCCAGGGCCGGTCGTGACAGGAACCGAATACGCACAGGATGGAGTCCGTGCCGGGGACCGCGCGGGCGTCGATCGTCGCCCCCGGCGACCACGTGTTGTTGCCATAGACCACCGCGGGGATCGTCCCGTCGGGATTCACCACCCAGAGTCCCTGGGCGTCGCCGAAATTGCGGTCCACGTATTCCCACCGGTCGTAGAGCACGCGTCCATCGGGCATCAGGGCGGGATGCCCCTCGTGGAGCGTGTTCTTTCCGATCTGGTGAATGTTGGCGCCGTCGGCGCCCATGCAGAATAGATTGCCCATGATATGCCGATTGCACATGCAGTACTTCGGTTCACGCGTCGAACTGAAGACAATGCGGCCGTCGGGCAGATACAAGGGGTCTATATCGGCCACGCCGGACGCAGAAGTCAGTTGTCGAAGTCCCGTCCCATCGGCCTGCATCTCGTAGATGTGGTAGTCGTCCTTGATGTTCCGGCGCATGGCGAAGAGGATTCGGGTCCCGTCGAAATGGACCTCCGGGTCCCGAACCATGCCGTCGGACGTTTCGATGAGTGTAGTGACGCATCCCCGGCCCAGGTCGAGAATCTTGATTGCCCCGCCGCCCTGAAAGCTGCTCGTGTTGATTTCATCCGTCTTGAACATGGTTGCGGTATTGTGATGGTCGGGCTTGTATTGTGGCCGCACCACGAAAAGAATCGGCCGGCGGGTGAGCAACGGATTGGCAAGCAAGGCCTCGTTTCGCAATGGAACGAACTCGATCTGAATTTGGCCGATCTGGGCCGGCTGTGCCCGGTCGAGCCGACGCGACAGATCATCCAGCCGCCGACGGAACTGAGGTCCCTTGTCGTAGTCCTCGCCGAAGGTCGCCGATAGATCATCTATCGCCGCACGCAGCGCAGCCATCTGAGCAGCGATGGCAGACCTGTTGGTGTCCGCCGACGCATTGGCACAGACCGTGTGCGTCGAATGCCATAGAACGAAAATGAAAACCAGCGGCAGGGTCAGGGACTTGCCCGCCACACAATCCGGTCGATGTGACATAAGCATAGGCATGGGAACCAGCATACTGTGTCGCGTAAACGGACACAATTCAGGACTTCACACCGAAAGCCGGCGACTGGCTCGAAACGGAGTGCATGACCGCTGTTACATGCGTACAACGAAGGCCCATTGGGCTCCTGGATTGTCATCCCGCCAGACCTGCCCTCGACCTGATCGGGGGGAACGCGGGAATCCAGTTCCTGGGACGCGTCGCATGCCGCGGTTCCTGGATTCCTGCTTTCGCGGGAATGACAGTGTCCGGGCAGCGCCTTGCCACCTGAGAGGAGGTCGCAACTGAGATCATGCCCCCTGATGCCCCCGCGAATCGCGAACGGTTCGCGCACGAGCACGCATCAACGCATCGGACCACGGTGGCGTTGACGCAGGGAGACAGAGCAAACTTCAACGGCAGAAGTCGCCTGAACAAGTCGCGACGTGAGTCCTGGTGACGCCGGCCGTGCGTCAACTGATCCGGGTTTTGAGGTTTCGGATGAGGCCGGAGAGGACCTGCTTGGGGATGTCCTCCAACTCGGGGTCCGGGGCCGGGCTGCGCGCGAATCCGTCAAGGATGCCGGCGGCCTTGCGGCGGTGCGGCACGATCGACTCGGCCGTGCGCTGGGCGTCGTCGAGGTCACCGCCGGCCATCTGACGCAGGTATCGAATGATGATCTCCGTCAGCTTCTCTTCGCTGATGTCCGAACCGCCGGCGGGCGAGGGGCCTGCCTCCGGCTCCGGAACACCCTTCTCCTGAAGGATCTCCCGCGTCAGCTCAAACGTCTCGTGCATCAACTGCTTCTGCTTCTGCTCCTCGGTCTCGTCGATTGGGGCGAGCTTGAGCTCGTCTTCCTCCGAGATGGGCTGGGGGACGTAGACCTTGTTGTGGCAGCCGGGGCATTTGCCCCACTTGCCGCCCGCACTATCCGGGGCCTCGATCTTCTTGCCGCAGAGGCTGCATTGAAACTTGATGGGCATTCCAATACCTCAGACGAAAAGTCAACGTTCTGCCGTATATTCCGCCGCGACGTCAGTCGTAATGCCGCCGCGCGGTGTGAATCGGGCCGTTACCTTCATCCAGCGAGGCCGGCACACGCCGCTCAGGTCATCCAGTATATCATTTGTCAGCGATTCGTAGAAGATGCCTTTGTTTCGAAAATCCTGGAGGTAGAATTTCAGACTCTTAAGCTCGATGCAGCTCTTGTTCGGGCAGTACTCGATTGTGATCTCGCCGAAGTCCGGCTGTCCCGTCCGGGGGCAGACGCTTGTGAACTCGGGGCAGCGGATCGTGATCCGGTAGTCCCGCTCGGGACGCGGGTTGTCGAACACCTCGATCTTTGAACGGTTTCCCATCAGTCATCCTGCGTGGAATCCCTCATGTTCCGGGACTCCGATCTTCTCGCCTCACTATAATGCCTGTGACAAGGCCGGACAAGCCCGGAGCAGGACAAAATGCATCGACAGCCCAGCCGACCCGCGATAGCATGGGCAAACAGCCGGAGACCTGTCCCGGCGGCATTGGGTTCGTTTGTGCAAGGGTGGATCTCGTATGGCACAGGCCATCGTGTTGTTGAGCGGGGGGCTGGATTCGGCGACGACGCTGGCCCTCGCCCGCGAGGAGGGCTTTACGTGCCACGCGTTGAGTTTTCGGTACGGGCAGCGCCACGGTCGGGAGATCGATGCGGCCCGACGGGTCGCCCGATCGCTCGGTGCGGTCGAGCACCGATTGATCGATATCGACTTGCGAGCCTTCGGCGGCTCGGCCCTTACCGATTCGCGGATCGAGGTGCCCAAGGACAGGCCCGACCTGGCCGAGGGTGCCGAAATCCCGCCGACCTACGTGCCGGCGCGGAATACGATTTTCCTGAGCTACACATTGGCTTGGGCGGAGGTGCTCGGCGTTTTCGACCTGTTCATTGGCGTGAACTCGACGGACTACAGCGGCTATCCCGACTGCCGGGCCGAGTTCGTCACGGCGTTCGAGGCGATGGCCAATCTCGCCACGGCCGCCGCGGTACAGGGCAAAGGGCGATACCGCATCCACACCCCGATCATTGGCATGACCAAGGCCGAGATCATCCGGACGGGCACACGATTGGGCGTGGACTACTCGCTGACACACAGTTGCTACGACCCCGACCCGCAGGGCCGGAGCTGTGGGCGATGCGATTCGTGTCGGCTCCGGCTCAAGGGCTTCGCCGAAGCCGGCCTGCGGGATCCGATCCAGTACGTTCCGGGGGGCTGACGGCCCGCAGGGTGCCGCACGTATGCGTGTGACCGAGATATTCTATTCTCTGCAGGGCGAGGGGCTGCTTGCGGGCACGCCGAGTGTCTTCATTCGGCTGGCAGGCTGCCCGTTCCGCTGCCAATGGTGCGACACGGCTTATGCCTGGGACTACTCGTCCGGCGAGGAACTCAATGTGGCCGGGATCGTTGCGAGGATGGGGCAATGGGCGTGTCGGTCGGTTGTCCTGACGGGCCGCGAGCCCCTGATTGGGCCCGACGGCGGCGCCCGAGCAGGCATCGTGGACCTGATGGGCCGGCTCAGAGCCCTCGGATGGCACGTTACAGTCGAGACGGCGGGGGCTCTCTTTGTGCCCGACCTCGCCTGCGATCTCCTGAGCATCAGCCCGAAGCTCGGGAACTCGACCTTGCCGCATCAGTCGCCCGGCTGCGATCCGGATGTTCTTCGCCGCCTGATCGCAGCCTATCCATTCCAGCTCAAGTTCGTCATCGAATCGCCCGAGGACCTGGGCGAAGTCCGGGAACTCCTTGGCCGACTGCCCCCGGTTGATCCGGCTCGGGTTCTGCTCATGCCCCAGGCCAGGACCCGCGAGGAATTGCTGGCGAGGGCCCCCAGGGTCGCGGAATTGTGCAAGGAAACGGGCTTTCGCTTTTGTGACCGTCTGCACGTTTTGCTCTGGGGGGATCAGCGAGGCCGGTAGCGCGGATGCCGGCCTGCCCCCGTAGAATCCCAAGAATAGGGATTGACAATGCATGAGGCGTCGGCGATACTTAGTTCTCGCCGCGCGGGTGGCGGAATTGGCAGACGCGCTACTTTGAGGTGGTAGTGTCCGTAAGGACTTGCAGGTTCAAATCCTGTCCCGCGCATTCTCCGGCACGGTCCATTCCGCCGTATCGCCAGAATACTGGCGGGATTGCGAGGCAAGTCACATCACGACGATACCGATGGTAGGGTATCTCACATTCACGGTCGGGTGTTTTGCGCGGTGTTGTGACGCCGGAACTGTGCGCTGCCGGTGGCGTTTAGCCGCCAGGCGTGTACAATAGGGCGGGAGTCTCGGTCTATTCCCGCGACCGGAACATAGAATGGTTGCAGTGGATCGCGGCCGTGGTTAGTCGAATATGGGATACCCGGTGTTTGGGTCATGAAAATCATAAGCGTCCAGAACGTCAATAAACGATTCGGCAAGGTGCACGCCGTCTGCGGTTTGAGCTTCGAAGTCGAAGAAGGCACCTGCTTCGGTCTGCTGGGCCCGAACGGGGCCGGCAAGACGACGATGATGAAGATGATCTACGGCCGGAGCAGCCGGACGGCCGGCGACGACGGGGCGATCCGTGCCTTCGGGTACGACCCTGCACGCGACGAGTTGGCTATCAAGTATCTGTCGGGTGTGGTGTCGCAGGAGAACAATCTCGACGATGAGCTCAATGTCATCCAGAACCTGATGATCTACTCGAAGTTCTATGGCCTGCCCGCTTCCGTGGCCCGGGAGCGCATCGGCGTCCTGCTCGAGTTCCTCGAGTTGTCCGAGAAGGCGCAGGCGAGGACTCGCGAGCTGTCCGGCGGCATGCAGCGCCGGCTGGTCATTGCCCGCGCGCTGCTGAATAACCCGAAATTGCTGATCCTGGACGAGCCGACGACCGGCCTGGACCCGCAGGTCCGCCACTTGATCTGGGACAGACTGCGGCAGCTCCGGAGCCAGGGCACCACGATCCTGCTGACGACCCACTACATGGAGGAGGCCTTCCAGATCTGCGACACGGTCCTCATCATGGACAAAGGCCGCAGGGTCCTGGAGGACAATCCGCGGAGACTGCTCCGGGAGAACATCGAGGCGTACGTGCTGGAAGTGCCGACCGCCAACGGCATGCCCGCGATCGACGAGACCCGCCTGCCCACGGGGGTCCGCTTGGATCGCACCGATGGGACGCTGCGGTTCTACGCCGAGCAGATTGAGCGACTCAAGGACGTGGTCGAGAGGCTCTCGGGCGAGCAGTACTACATCCGACAATCGACGCTCGAGGACGTGTTCCTCAAAGCGACCGGGAGGGCCCTCAATGAGAGACAGTAGCCCGATCGCCTATCCAGCGCTCTCGCAGAGGCTGTTCAGCGTGTGGTATCGCCACATGCGCGTGTACACGAAGAACCTGCTGAGCAACGGTTTGCCGCCGTTCCTGGAGCCGCTGTTGTTTCTGCTGGGCGTGGGCCTGGGCCTGGGCAAGTACATCACGGAGACGATGGACGGGTTGCCATACATCAACTTCCTCGGGACCGGCCTGCTGGTCACGGCCGCGATGTTCACTGCCGCCTACGAGTGCACGTTCGGCACATTCATCCGGCTGGAATTCGAGAAGGTCTACGACGGAATGCTGGCGGCCCCGATCACCGTCAACAACCTGATCGTGGGCGAGATCATCTGGGCGGGAACGAAGGGGCTGTTTTTCACGTTCGCCGTGCTTTGCGTGCTGATGGCGTTCGGGATCGTCGAGTTGCCGGCGGGGCTTCTGACTCCCCTCGTTGGCTTCCTTACGGGTATGATGTTCGCGACCCTGTCGTTGTGGGTCACGTCGTTCGTCAAGACGATCAACCACTTCAACTTCTACCTGACGGGCATCATCTCGCCGATGTTCTTTTTCTCGGGCGTGGTGTTTCCCGTCAGCAATCTGCCGTCGAAGATCCGGTTTGTCGCGGAGATCGTGCCGTTGACGCACGCGGTGCGTCTGTCCCGCGCGGTGTGCTCCAGTCACTACACGCCCGCGTTGCTGGCCAGCGTGGCTTATGTTATCGTCTTCACGGTGATCTTCGGCGCGATGGCGATTCAACGGCTCAGACGCCGTCTGGTCACTTAGGCGGCCCTGGCGAGGTATGGGAGTATGGCACAAATCATTCTGTCGGGGCAAGAGCTGATCTGCGTCCTCAGCGCCAACGGCCTGATTCCCGACGAGGTGACGAATGTCGAAGCCGTAGGCGAGGAGGTCAAGATCAGGGTCAAGACCCCCTGGCCCGTCCTCAAATCGATTCGCGTGGGCATGCGGTTCGCGGGTTTCGAGCAGGGAGCGGCAATTCTGCAAGTCGTCACGAACCGGTTCATCGATCGTTTCGACTGGCTGGTCGACAAGATGCTCGCCTCGTTTCCGCTGGCCGACCACTGCGCGCGGTGGGAGTACCCGAGGCTCTTCCTCGACGTGAACACGCTGTTGCAGCGACAGATCCGGGGTGTTCAGATCACGAGCATGGAGTTTGACGGCGAGCGCTACCGCATCACGACGGCCCACGAGCCCCAGGCCCCGCCGCTCGGAACACAGACGCCGGATGAGCCGGAGCCTTCGCCCTCGTGGCCCGACTGCCCATAGCGCAGAACACAGCCGCCGGCAAAACGAAGGGCACAAGGGTGGATGACTTCCATCCACCCCTGGCCAACTGCTGGTTTGTCTCCCGACAACCGATTGCTCCCGAAGCTCGGGGAAGCGAGCGACGGCAGAGTCTGCCTATAGCGTTCTCGGGACCACGGTGATGGCTACATTGGCGACGTGTACGTTCACGCTGCCGCCCGGCTGACTGGTCAGGTTGGGGTTCTTCAGCTTGGCGCAGACCGTGACTGTGCCGCCAGGGCACTTGACGTTGGCGCTCCCGGAAATCGAACAGGAGTACGTGCCCGGCACGGCTCCGGTCGGCAGGATCGAGCAGTTCATGATCAGATCGGCGTTGCACCGGACCCGCAGGTTCGTGCACCCTTCATAGGTGTTCATCGTGATCTGCTTGAGCTTGATGAACGCGTCCTGGTTCACGATCTCGACCCAGTAGCCGACATCCATCAGGACTGGAATCGTGGTGATCTCCTGAGGCACGAGCGCACACGGCCAGTAGTCGGTCCTGATTTCCCCTGCCGGTGCGGCGACCGTCCACAAGACGGCCAGCAACCCCACGATGAGTACGCTCCTCCTTGACATAGACACTCCTTTCACATTTCGACTCACAGAGCCCTGGAGCCGATCCTGGCCAAGCCGGCTTTGGCCTCATCCCTGATATCCCGTCGAGATTTCCCGGCGGCCCGGCCGCCGGCTTCGACAGTCTCGTGCGCCCCTCCGGCGAGGCGCATTGCTCGCATTGCCGCTGACGATGTCTCACCGTCCTGTGTCTGGACTCGATACCTCCTTTCCCACCCTGATCGATCAACAGGCGGCGCCAAGAGAGCGTGCTCTCTTGGCGCCAGACCCAGTGGATCGACGGGTCCTCCCTGACCCATCGACCCACAACAAAGCGAGCGCATCTGAATGCAGAAAACACCGGCTGCCTAAGGGAACGAAAATCGCAGGTCGCAGTCGCAGGGAAGCACAGGCGCGTCGTGCTTCCCGTTTCTCCAGTCGCTGGCTCGCATCGCCTTGGAGCGCACCGCCGCGGGTCGAGGGACCCTGCCGCTCGGCGCTCCTGGGTGTATTAGAATGGGGCCCGACCTCGTGGCGGATGCAACGAGATCGGACCCGAAACATCCGGAATGGCGTCCCTGCCGCATCCCGGCTTTCTGTTTGATCGTGTACTGTCCGAGTGTCCGGCCGGAACGAGCGTTCCCGGCTCCTGTCGTCCCTCGGGACAAGGCGGTGTATGTCGCATGACTCGGCGATTGGATGGGAACACGGACGGCATCCGCCGTACGCGGCAACTGCCAAAACAACGGCTTGGCCGAATCTGCCGAGAAGAGGCAATGCTCTGGCCGCGCTGCGCGTAATGCCGGCGCAGCACGCATCAGCGGAAATGATCCCCCTGCATGTATCACTCCATGCCTCCTTGCCACGGTGCTCATGCCCTGTGATCCGGGCGACCGTCGTTCGGCGTACTATCCTGTTACGCCTTCATCCTTGGGATGCACACCAGTCCTTGGTGGCCTTCGGCTGGCCCTCCTCCAATGAGGGACCGCCATTACGAGGCATTCTCATACGGCGGACCGGTAATGTCAAGGACAAAATCAGAAAACGGCGAGAATTTCCGGACGTACGGCATCGCCCCCCTCCCAGAACCGCGTCTCCATGAGGATTGCTGCTCAGCGTCTGCGAGTGCGGCGACGGCCGTCCGATTTTCTGCCCTTATGTGGTTGTTTCTTGGAGTGAGCTTTGGAGGGGATCTCTCGGATCTGGAACCTGCCCGTGGGCTTGCCTTTCGATCGCGGGGGATGTTTGGCAGGGGCCCTGCTCTTCTTGATCACGGTGAGGGCGTTTCGGGAAATCTCCGCCGTCAATGCGTCCGAATGGGCAGTCGCTTCGAGCAGGATGCCTTCGGCTCTCTTGCGCATTCTGCCCCGCATTTTTCGCAGTCCATAGGCGGCCGCACTCTTGGTACGGCGGGGTGTGTCTCCGAGCAGGGCCTCCTTCAGGATATCCAGGCCATCCTCCTGCATCCACGACAGGTGAAATGCGCTCTGTCGAATCGTCGAGATGTTCGAGCAATACAGTTGTTCTCGCAGCTTCTCCAGTAGTTCCAGGGCCGCCTCATCCTTTTCGCGGCCCGACGGCTGCCTCTTCTCCAATCTCATTGCGCCACCTCCCATGTGCCTCGATGACTACTGTCTGTTCCTTGAGAGTCGCCGTGCGTGTGTTCCTTTGGGGACAAGGGAATTGTCACGAGTGGGCTCATGAGAGTCTGGGCGCATCCGGATGCCGCCCAATCCCCCAACAACCGACGAGTATATGGTCGGGCCCCACCCACTCCATGCCTGGATTTGAGCATCCTTGCCTGTCCTCCAGTCGAAGGCCTGTGCATCGAGCCTGTCCGTGCTCACTCCCTCTCCAGCGGGAAGCCGCGTCCGTCAGCCGTCTCTCCAAGCGGGCCTCGGAGCACGGTCGTCCTCGTGTCTCGCAGCCATGTCCGGGTGCAAGCTCAGTGGTGCACGCCTGTGTTTCGTCGTGTGCGCCGGCGGGAAGGACTCACGAGCCGCCTCCACACCGCCGCAACGCATTTCATTGTCGTACCGGCACTTGGGGCTGTCAACTGATTTTTCCGCCCTATCGCGAGCCGGCCCTCGAATGGGCATTCGCACGCCGGGTTCCGAGGACCGAAAAATGCATTTTCGTGTAACAAACCCATCTTTCAAAGCGTCTGACTATAATGGCTGCGGAGGACCTGTTGTGCGGTCTCGTACCCGTGTATGATGCGATTTGCAGTGGTGCGACGCACACCGCCGTTGCGGAACTCGGCGAAGACGGGTGTGGAGCCCTGTTCCCACGGTGGCCGAGCTTGAAGGCGAGCCGAACAGAAGTGTCTCGGTCGTTGTGGATGTTGGGTGTAAGTGATTTTAGTACATAGGTTTACGGATTTGCACGCTGGTCGCTTTGAGGTTGTAGCATGGGGATAGACCCTCACGGTAGTGCCGTTCGGAAGAAGAAGCTGGGGGAGTTGCTCTGCGAGAAGGCCTACCTGGATGAGGCCGATTTGGGCGTGGCCCTGGCCGAGCAGAAGGTCAAACACAAGCAGTTGGGCCAGATTCTTCTGGAACTGGGGTATATCACACAGGCTCAGTTGAATGAGGCGCTCGCGATCCAGGCGGGGATCGAGAAGATCGACCTGTCGACGATTTCCATCGGTGGTGAGATCATCGGTCTGGTGCCCGCCGAGTTGGTGAGCAAGTACAACGTCCTGCCCCTGTGGCGGGAGAATGGCCGCCTGGCTGTTGCGATGATAGACCCGCTCCAATTGCAGATCGCCGAAGACCTGCGGCTGGTCACTGGTTGCCTGATCCAGCGGTTCTACGCCGACCCAGCCCAACTCGAGCACGCCGTGCTGAAATTCTACGGCAGCAACGTGGCCCGGATGCTGGACAACCTCGCCCCGGCGGAACAGCGAACGGACGAGGACTCCGGCAACGGCGATTTCTCACCTGCCAAACTGCACGAACTGGCGCGCGAGCCGTCTCTCGTCAATCTTGTGAATCTGATCATCTATGAAGCGATCGAGTCGCGGGCCAGCGACATCCATATCGAGCCGTTCGACCGGGAAGTGAAGATCAAGTACCGGATCGACGGCCTTCTGGTCGAGAAGACGCCGTCCTCCAAGCGACTGCACGCCGCGATCATCTCCCGTATCAAGATCATGGCCAATATGAACATCGCGGAGCGGTTCGTGCCCCAGGATGGGCACATCGAGTTCATGGGCAAGAAGGGCAAGATCGACATCCGCGTCTCCACGGTGCCGACCGTCTTCGGCGAGGCGATCGAGTTGCGGCTTCTGGACCGGTCGGCCTCGCTGATCAGCCTGCACGATCTGGGCATGAACGAAGCGACCCTGGAAGGCTTCTGCAAGTGTCTCAAGAAGACGCACGGGATTGTCCTGGTCACCGGGCCGACGGGCTCCGGCAAGACGACCACCCTCTATGCGGCGTTGAATCAGATCTACTCGCCCACGGTCAAGATGATCACGATCGAGGACCCCGTCGAGTACCAGCTCGAAGGCATCAACCAGATGCCGGTGAATCCGAAACGAGGGCTGACGTTCGCCACCGGTCTGCGACATATTCTGCGGCACGATCCGGACGTCATCATGGTCGGCGAGATCCGCGACAAGGACACCGCCGAGATCGCCATCCGCGCTGCGCTGACGGGCCACCTGGTCTTCTCGACCCTCCACACCAACGACGCTCCCGGGGCGATCACTCGGCTGATCGACATGGGGATCGAGCCGTTCCTGCTGGCCAGCTCTATCGAGGGCATTCTCGCCCAGCGACTTGTGCGGAAGGTCTGTCCGAAGTGCAAGGAGCCGTACGAACCCGACGAGACCCTTCTGAAGAGCCTTAACGGGGCCATGAAGAGCGAACCGGGTGTGAAATTCCACCACGGCACCGGGTGCAACAACTGCAATCAGACGGGGATGACCGGGCGAATCGGCATTTTCGAGCTGCTCCGAATCACAGGACGGATACGGGAGCTGATTGCCTCGCGTCCCTCGGCCGAGCAGATTATGAGAGAAGCCCCGGCCGACCACATAAGCATGGTGCACGATGGCGTGGGCAAGGTCCTGGAGGGGATCACGACGCCGGAGGAAATCTTCCGCGTGGCCAAGACGATCGGCGACGATGACTGATCGCGCCCGACGATGCCGCAGTGAGCCGCTGTCCGACGAAACAGAATACCAGGCGGGGTAGACCTTGGGCCAATTCTCCTACAAAGCAGTTGATCGAGGCGGTGCTCATATCGCCGGCGTCGTGGATGCGCAGGACCGCGGAAGCGCCGTCGCCGCCCTGGCGGGCCGTGGCCATTTCGTCATGGAACTGGTCGAGAAGGGCCAGGAACACACCGCCACGACCGTCGAATCGCCGTCAAGCGGCGCCGAGCCCGCGGGTGTGTCCGGGCTCATCGATTACCTGCGGAACGGCCGCGTGTCGAGTCGAGACGTGCTGGCGATGACCACGCAGTTGAGCACCGCCGTGCGAGCGGGACTGCCTTTGCTCAACTGCCTGGAGCTCATGCGCAAACAACAGCGAAAACCCGCCATGAAGCGGATGTTCGAGCACCTGACGAAGGCCGTCAGCGGAGGCAAGGCCCTCTCGGAGGCGCTGGCGGAGCACAAGGGGGTCTTCAGTCCCCTGTATCTATCCATGATCCGCGTGGGCGAAACCGGTGGCATTCTCGAACAGACCAGCACGCAGTTGGCGATGATCTTGACCCGCGAGGAGAAGATCAAATCCAATATGAAGACGGCGGCTGCGTATCCGATCTTCGTTCTGTGCCTGGGCATCGCTTCGGCCGTTCTGGTGGTGACGGTCATGCTGCCCAAGATCCTCGGGACCGTAGACATGAGCACGGCCGTGATGCCTCTGCCGACGCGCGTGCTCCTGGCGACCAGCCACTTCCTGCGGGGCATGTTCACGAGTATCCCCGGCTGGATCTTCGTGGCCGCGGTCGTCGGGGGCCTTGTCGTTCTGCGGCGGTGGACAAAGACCACGGGCAGGGTGCAGTGGGATGCCTTTCGGCTGAAGATCCCGGTCCTCGGGCCGGTCCTGCGGACGATTGCCGTCGGTCGGTTCGCCCGAACGCTCGGCGCCCTGACCAAGGGCGGCGTGACCATCCTGGAGTCGCTCGCTGTCGTTCGCGACACGCTGGGCAATGAGGTAATGGGTCGCGCGGTCGATGACGTGGCCGAGAAGGTCAAGCGAGGCGAATCGCTGGCCGAGCCTCTGGAGCAGTCGGGGCATTTTCCTCCTCTGCTCGTACAGATCGTTGCCATTGGCGAGCAGACCGGTAAACTCGACGAGTTGCTGTTGAATGCGGCCGAGACGTTCGATGGGGACGCGGATGCGGCGATCAGCCGGTTCATGGCGATCTTCCCCGCCGTGTTGATTCTCGCGTTGGCCATCGTGATCGGTTTCATCATCGCGGCGGCCCTGCTGCCCATCGTGATGATGTCGCTCGGCGCGGGGGCTGTGTAGCCTGCCGATAAACGGAGCATGTGTCTGTCTGTGTGACTGAAGAGAGGTACCCGGATGAAACGGATCAGACGAAGCAGAAAAGGATTCACGCTCATCGAGTTGCTGGTGGTGATCTTGATCATCTCCATGCTCGCGGGTTTCGTGGCTCCCAACGTTCTCAAAAGGCTGGGGAAGGCCAAGACGGACTTGGCCCGGCCGCGCATGGCCGTGATCGAGAACGCGATCAAGAGCTTCGAGTTCGATTGCGGCCGTCTACCGGACGAGTCGGAAGGTGGGCTCGAGGCGCTGCTGGTCGCGCCCCCCGATCTGGAAGAGAAGTGGAACGGTCCGTACCTCAAGAAGAGTCAGCTCCTCGACCCCTGGGGCAACGAGTACATCTATCTGTCCGAGGGGCAGGTCAACATCGGGAGCTTTGACTTGATCTCTCTCGGGGCCCCCGGCCTGCCGTGGGGGTCAGATCGAGTTCCGTGCCATGCAATGGTGTCGCCGAAGAAACCGGTTGTC
>Ga0116141_10001648_pt1 | contig 19196 bp, 14 predicted proteins | sample AD_UKC097_MetaG_FD_89744 | JGI IMG/M metagenome (GOLD analysis project Ga0116141, IMG submission 89744) | Active sludge microbial communities of municipal wastewater-treating anaerobic digesters from USA - AD_UKC097_MetaG | ecosystem: Engineered > Bioreactor > Anaerobic > Digestate | place: USA...
AGGCTGCTATAAGTCATGCTTTTCTTGAACTTGGACGAAGTCGATCGTTTTTCAACATCATTCTTAAGTCATCCTTTCAATCTCCTTCAATTTCTTGTCGAGTCGTTTTTTAGAAACAGGAAAAGGTGTTTTAAGTTCCTGGGCAAAAAGAGAGACTTTGTATTCTTCGATCAACCAGAAGTATTCCTCCGTGGCGTTTTTCTTTTCTTCCGATGCGTCACCGGATAGTTCGTTCAGCAAACGATTCAGGCGGTCGGTGTAATCCTTTAACTCTTCCGCTTTCACCCGATCCTTTGCGAAATTTTCAAACGCCCTTTGCGCTCGGATGGAAATTGCTTTAATATATCTTTCAATATGGATAAGCCTTTCCGGATCATAAAGCTCCTGAAAGGATTCGGGTACCAGCCTGCACAGTTCGAGCCGCAATTGCCCGAAAAGTTCTTTTACGCCCCGGTTGCGGTTTGCGGTTTCCAGGTTATAAAGCGTCGATCTGGATTCATGATAGGCTTTGAGAACAGGAAAGACGCTGTTCAGCTTTTCCTGCCCGCTTTTAAGAATATCCGGGGCTACCGCTTCGGCATGGGAATAAAACGCGTCTTTCGTCCGGATATTCCTGCAGAAAAGATCCTTAATGACACTTTCATACAACTTTTTTTCAAAACGCTTGGATCCTCCGAAATAGTCGGCCCAATTTTTCACCTGTTCGGACAGAATCAGATTCTTTTTTAAAAATCTCAGATCCTTTGAAAAATAAATGGAAAAAAGAGAGGCCACCCCCTTTTTATGGGACTCCAGGGCTTCCTCGCTGTGGTGGAAAAGACGCAGATTCACGCTTTTTGCAGCGGGCTCCAATCCTGGATAGACAATCCACTCGGCTCGGCTCTTTGCTTTGATATGGATCATTTGGGGAAGATCTCCAAAATCCCACTTCGTCAGGCCGGTCTTTTCCCAGTGTTTTCTGACCAATTCAAACTGATCCGAAGGTATTTGACCTGCAACATTCCGGTTGAGAAGATTTGTATCTCTTCCGCTGCAAAGTTCCTTGCCTTCGGGTCCGATAACGGATACGCGTATTTTCAGGTGTTCCGGAAGTGCATCCAAGGGCCAGGCAGATGCAGGAATATCAACCCCGTAACGCTTGAAGATAAATTTGCCGAGTTCGGTAGTCAAGGGGGTTTCCCCTCTATGCATTTCCTTAAGGATCGTATCCACCGTGCTTGCCACGGGAACCAGCCTTCTTCGGTAGGCTTTCGGAAGGCCTTTTATCAGTTCGGTTATTTTCTCCCGCAAAAGACCGGGTACAAGCCAATCCATGGGTTCTAAGCGGACAACGGGAAATGAGGCGGAAGGTATTCGAACGGTCACTCCATCATCATTTTCTCCAGGCTCAAACCGATACGCACACGGAAAACTCCGGTCTCCGAGCGAAAGACGATCCGGATAAAGGTGCAGCGTTCTTTCATCGGGAAAATAAAGAAGCAAATCCTCTTTTTTCATTCTTAAAAATGCGTCACCGCCCATTTCCCTTACATACTTCTGAAGTGACCGTATATCGAAAATCCCCCCAAGTCTTTCTTTGTAGAATTGGAACATGTACTGCTCACTGACCAGCAGATCTCTTCTTCGCATCCGGTTTTCCATGTCCTTGATCTCATCGATAAGCCCCCTGTTATATTCCATGAAGGGGAAAGCTCTTCGCATATCCCCTTCAACCAAAGCGGACCGGATAAATATCTCCGCTGCTTCTTCCGGATGAACCCTGCCGAACGACACGGGACGTTGAGGGATAATGACAAGGCCGAATAAACTGACCTGTTCGGATGCGACAACCTCCCCACGGTTTCTTTCCCAATGGGGGTTCATATATGCATACTTGCATTGAGCCTTACCCAGGTCCTCCAGCCAGCCGCAGTCTATGTTCGCGACCGTTCTGGCATATATCCGCGACGTCTCCACCATCTCGGCGGCCACAATCCATGTTTTGGCCTTATTAAACAGGCTCGACCCGGGGAAAACCATCACCTGCTTGCCTCTTGCGGCATTGAATATGTTTTTTTCTTTTTTGACGGCAATGTTTGAAAGAAAACCGCTCAAAATAGATTTATGGATAGCCGCATACCCGGGACTGTAATCACTCGGTTCGGAAGAGATATTCCGTGTGCCGGAAATCGCAGGCAAAGGACGATTGAAGCCATATTCTTCGATCATTTCAGAAATCTGTCCGTGGATATCGCACCATTCCTTCATTCGTTTGTAGGAAAGATAATGCGATTTGCAGAATCGTTTCAGCGAGTTATTTTTTTTACCGTCTTGCCGGGAATCATGATATTTTTCCCATATGGTGAGAAGCGTGGCAAAGTCCGACGAGGGATCATTGAATGTTGCATGAATCCGGTCGGCCTCTTCGATTTTTTCCACCGGCCGTTGTCGCGGATCCGGAAGACTGAGCGCGGAAGCGATAATCGAAATTTCTCTCAAGCATCCTTCTTTCCGAGCCTCGATGAGCATTCGGGACAATCTGGGATCCAGCGGTATTTTTGACATCAGTCTCCCATTTTCGGTCAGCAAAAAACGATTCGCGCCTTTTGATCGTTTTTTGCCGTCATCCGCCGGAATCATGGCTCCCAGTTCAAGCAGAAGGTCGGAGCCATCTTTTATATTTTTGGAAGCCGGTCCGTCGATAAATGGGAAATCCGATACGTTCCCCAATTTCAGCGCCGTCATTCGAAGAATTATTTCCGCAAGATTCGCACGGAGTATTTCAGGCGGAGTAAAAAGAGGACGGGTCAAAAAATCTTCTTCGCTGAAAAGACGGATACAGATTCCGTTTTCAACCCGCCCGCACCGGCCTTTCCGCTGGTCCGCACTGCTTCTGGATACAGGCATAACTGCCAGGGAGGTCGTTCTGGACCTCGGATTGTATGATGGAATGCGTGCCAGGCCCGTATCAATAACATACCGTATTCCGGGAATCGTAATTGAAGTCTCCGCGATGTTGGTTGCAACAATGATCTTTCTTCCGGCGATATTTGAAAAAATCCGTGATTGTTCCGAATCCGAAAGCCTTGAAAACAAGGGTAAAACTGTTACCGATTTATATTTTCTGCCTTCAATGAGTTCACATAATTCCCGGATGTCCTGTTCAGTCGGCATGAACACAAGAATGTCGCCGAAAGGGCTTTCTTTCTGCAGCCTGTCAACCGCATCGGCAGCCGAATCGACATAGTTTTGTTCCTCGATTTTTTCCGCCTCCGACGCCGCCTCATCATATCGCACTTCGACCGGATACATTCGGCCGGAGACTTCGATGACAGGCGCATTATCAAATGCTTTCGAGAATTTTGTTGTATCAATGGTTGCGGAGGTGATGATCACTTTAAGGTCTTTTCTTTTTATTAAAAGACCTTTTAAGATTCCCAGTATGAAATCGATATTCAAACTTCTTTCATGGGCTTCATCGACGATAATGGTGTCATATTGACTTAAGTACGGGTCGCCCTGGGTTTCGGCAAGGAGAACCCCGTCCGTCATGATTTTAATAAACGAATTTCGACTGCTTTTATCGGTGAACCTTATTTTATAACCAACGGATTCCCCCAACGCTTCTCCGAGTTCTTCCGAAATGCGTCTGGCCACGGTCACGGCTGCGATTCTTCTCGGCTGGGTACAACCGATTTTACCATCGATTCCTCTGCCGGCCGCCAGGCAAAATTTCGGTATCTGGGTAGTCTTGCCTGAACCGGTCTCTCCCGATATGATAATGACCTGGTTTCTTTTGATCGCATCGATGATTTCATCTTTCTTGGCGGTGATAGGCAGGATCGGGTTAAAAACCGGGCTCGGAAGGTGTTTGATCCGCCAGGATCTTCTTTTGACGGATGCCTGAAGCTTTTTTTGGAGATCCATGAGCCTCCTGTTTTTCTTTTCGTCGGTCCAGAAACCATTCTTGGAGCGATTTAACCCGGTGATCTCATGGCCTATGGCGCGACGATCCGCAGGAAGGGCTTTGGGCAAAAGAGCTCTGATATTATTTATAATGTTTGCAGATTCGGACAAATTCGTTTTATTTGCAAAAAGTTTAAAGGGTTGAGAATAAACCGATGAAGGACTCAGCGGGTTTTGCTTTTCCCGCTGCTTTCGACCGGAGCTGCGGGTCAATACCTTCTTCAACGATAGGAATACATGGAATGAGGCTTGAAGACCTCCCTCCGACACAGGGCTTCCGTCCGATGACCGGTTTTAAAACCGCTTCCGGAAAAATTCCCAATTTCGGTTTCCGATATCGTAAATTCTTCATCATAAACTTTCGCACGGATCTTAATTTTGATGGTTTCGCAAAAAAGATCGGGTGGATATGACCTCCCTGGATATCCGTCTATTATAAAAAATGGATACTGTACAATGCGGAAATATCCCCTTTTACGAAATCCATATTTCGATATATTATATTATTCGAACGACTTGAAAATCAAGGGCGGCTTTGCAAAAATACGCCAAACGAGGGCGGTTATGACCGGCTTATCTGAAACCGGTCGGCAGAACTTTGACCTGTCCCGTCATTCGCCTGTACTAAAAACCTTTTGGAGGAAAAAAATGAAAACCTATCGAAAGGAACTCTGGTTTGAAGTTCCGACCCGTCGGGCTTTTATCAATATTACGCCCCACGTGGAAGCTTGCCTTGGAGAAAGCGGTATAAAAGAGGGTTTTCTTCTCGCCAACGCAATGCATATCACTGCATCCGTGTTCATTAATGACGACGAGTCGGGGCTTCACCATGACTATGACATCTGGCTCGAAAAGTTAGCGCCCCATGAGCCGGTTTCCGGATACCGCCATAATGTGGGTGAAGACAACGCCGATGCGCACATGAAAAGACAGATCATGGGGCGGGAGGTAGTTGTTGCGGTTACGAAGGGAAGGCTGGATTTCGGACCCTGGGAACAAATTTTTTACGGAGAATTTGATGGCCGAAGAAAAAAAAGGGTACTGATAAAAATTATCGGGGAGTAAAATATCGCTCAGGGATAAAAAGGAGGACCGGGCGGGGTGGGCCCGGCCTGCGTTATTTTTGTGGAAGCGTGATCGGTGTACGCGGCCTCAGTGGAACATCCAGTGGTCGCGGGAACATAGGGACTGGCTTAATGGTTCCGGTCTTTGAGGCCTGAGATGTGTTGCCATATGCCCCCATGTTGATGCGTCCGCCGTTGAGGGCGGGTTCGTTGCCGAACTCGAACGCCGGGTCGCCGGCATCGATACAGGGGCTGTGGATTTCATCCGCGACCCAGTAACCGGCGACGTTGGGATTCCAGCGACCCGCCCGGGACTTCAGGTGATAGTCACCATTGCCGGTGTCGGGATCGGCAAATAATGGATCAACAGATGTGTTGCCCGCAATACCTGTAAGGCTCCCCATGTTGACGTAGTCGTGGCCGGCGCCTCCGGTCATGGCGTTACCGAAGACGTTTGTGTAAGTAACAGCGGGCGGGGCGCCTTCGCGAAGATACAGCCCTCCACCTTCCGGTGAAAATGCAATGATACAACTATTAATGCTTACCTGCGAGTTATAGGTATGCACGCCGCCTCCCCAGTCGGCGGAGTTGTAAGCGATGGTATTGTTGTGAATTCGAATATTCGAAGCGGCGCAGTAGATGCCCCCTCCCATTCCGATACCGCATTCACCCCAGCGTACTCCGGCATTGCGGCAGATGATATTATGGCTGATATCGCCGGAGACCATTCCCGTGCAGCTTATTCCAGCGCCGTGCGAGGAACGGTTCGCGATAATGTCGTTGCGGATAATCGTGACGTGACCGGAGGCCTGGATGCCGCCGCCCTGGTTATTTGCAGCGTTCCCGAACAGGGCGTTATCACGAATCGTGACAGTGCCGGATGCGCAAATACCCCCGCCGGCCAGTTCCGCCTCACACGCGCCGATGAAATTGCCTTCGAGTATTGCGGATGACTCATAACAGTAAATGCCTCCGCCGTATCTCGCTTTGCAGCCTGCCAGGCGGCAATTGCGGATCGTCGGCGAGGATCCGCTGATACTAATGCCTCCTCCGAAGATGACCCCCTCGCCCGCAAAGCCGCGTCGGAGTGTCAGGCCTTCAAGGATGGAGCCGGGTCCTTCGCCGAAACGGATATTGAATATCTGACGGGTGTTTTCACCATCGATGATGGTCTGTGACACGCAGACAGGATCATCGGGATTGGTCGAACGGATGGTGATGGCCTTCTTCTGGAAATTGAGATGGCCTTCATGGTAGGTACCGGGGGCGATGACGACCTCATCCCCGTTTATTGCAGCGACAACGGCACCCATGATCGTCGCATGATCGGAAGGGACGTTCAGAACGGCAGGGTGCGCAAGCGCCGGGATGAAACCCAGGATACAGATGCAAAGAAAGACTCTCGCGTTGATCATGTTCCAAACCTCCATAGATAAACGGATAAGGATAAAAACTTGCTTTCCGGAATTGTCAACGAACTTCCTGAATAACGATCCCTTTCTCCTTTAGCTGATCCCTGCTGACGAGCAGTTCCCGGCCGGCGATCCTGTCCACCACATACACAAGGTTTCCACCTTGCGCCGCATAACGCTGACCATAGGATATGGGAATATCGCTGGTGGGATCATCCAGGAGCGACCGTGTCACGGGCTCCGTCTTCCGCTCACCGTTTGCCAGGAGGACAACGGTTCTCGCCTTGTAGACCAGTTCCGCGCCCATTGAAACGGCATATTGCGGCGAATCCTTCCTGGAGGTGAAATGGCCATCCGCGATGGCATTGGAAATGGTATTGTCATCGAGCTTGACAAGAATTACGGAACTCCCTTTGAAGGGAATGCCCGATTCATGAAAGGCTACGTGGCCACGTCCTCCCACACCGATGATCTGCAGGTCGATCCCACCGGTTTTCTTTATTTTTTTTGCATATCCTTCGAGGATCTCCTTCTTTACCCATCCCAGATAGGAGGATGTCGGATTCTGTTTTATGGCGATCGACTTTCCCGCATCGGAGCCCTTCGCTTCCCAGTCGTTCTTATTGGCCCGCAACTCACCTGTCAGTGTCTTCTGATCGATGAGCGAACCATAGGGAACGCTCGTTTCGACGAATTTGGGATCGAGATGCCCGAAGAAATTATGAATCATGAAGAATGCGTAACTCTCCGGATGCATAACGCGCTGTTGAACATTCTCGCCGGGCAGGCCGACATATTCATCGAGATTAAAACTTCTGCAGCGCCGCGCATCGAATGCGCCTTCGTTCGCCGCGCGTGCGAGATGCTTGTACAATCCCGTGGGAGAGTTGCCGGTTGCAAGGCCGAGTACCGCTTCCTGCTTTGTTTGAAGGGTTTCAATGATCTTCTTTTTTACAAAATCCGCAGCCACCGCGCTCATGTGCTCGAAATCACGTACTACCATCACCTGGATTCCCATGCCCGGATACACTCCTTTCCTTTACGTTAATCGATTCAAAGCCTTGTTCGCCCCGGTGCGATCAGCTTAATGCGGCCTTTACCACTTCAGCCAGGTGTATACAGTATTTTTCCGTCACTTCGGTGGTCGATCCCTCGATCATCACACGGCACATGTTCTGAGTTCCGGAATAGCGGACCAGGACTCGCCCATCGTCACCCAGTTCGCTCTCGATCTGTTGGATCGCCGCAACGATTTCGGGCACCGTGGTTATGTCCGGTTTCCGCTCGACGTTGACATTGATCAGCTTCTGCGGATAGACATCCATCATCCCGGCCAGCTCGGAAAGGGGCTTGCCGGTTTTCAACATTGCGGCAATGAGTTGCATCGCGGTAAGGATGCCGTCACCTGTCGTATGATGGTCTATGAAGATCATGTGCCCTGAATCCTCTCCGCCGATAATGCCTCCCAAACGCAACATATCCTCAAGCACGTAGCGATCCCCCACCTTGGACGCATGGTGCTTGAATCCATACTTCTTGCAGGCCACCCGCAATCCCAGATTACTCATGATCGTGCTGACCAGCAGGTCGTTCTTCAACCTGCCTTCTTCCTTGAGAATGGCGGCGCATATGATCAGTATCTGATCCCCTGTAATCTCATTGCCTTTCTCGTCAACCGCTATGAGCCGGTCGCCGTCGCCGTCAAAGGCAAGACCCAGTGTCGCTCCTGTCTCCACAACCAGCTTCCTCAGGTCCTGCGTGTGCTGCGAGCCGCATTTATCGTTAATATTCATACCATTCGGCGTATTGTGAATCACCCGTATGTCCGCACCCAGTTCCGTAAATGCCGCCCCTGCAACCCGGTATGTAGCGCCGTTGGACGTGTCAAGTACAATCTTCATTCCTTCCATGGAGAGCGTTCGGGGAAAGGTGTTTTTCAGAAATACGATGTACCGACCGCTTACATCCTCTATTCGATGGGCCTGACCCATTTGATGCGGGGGGGGCAAAAAGTCATTGAGTCTGCCGTTAAGGATCAGATTTTCGATGGTCTCTTCCTGTGCATCGGAAAGTTTGAAGCCGTTTCCGCTGAAGATCTTGATGCCGTTGTCCTCATAGGGGTTGTGGGAGGCGGAGATTACGATGCCCGCGTCGGCCCTCATGCTGTGAGTTATAAACGCGATGCCCGGTGTGGGAAGTACACCGACCAGATACGGATGGCCGCCCATGGAGGTAATCCCGGCTTCCAGCGAGCTTTCCAGCATATAGCCTGAAATACGCGTATCCTTGCCGATAATGATCCGTGTGCGGTGATGTTCCTTTCTCAACAGGTAGACGATTGCCTGCCCCACGGCAAATGCGATCTCCGCGTTCATGGGATAGCGGTTTGCTTCCCCTCTGATCCCATCCGTGCCGAAAAGTTTTCCCATTAGCTCCTCCTTTAAAAATACGTTGAGTGAAAAAGCGCGATCCTTAATAAATCTGCACACCGGGGATGGCATCTGAGGCCATCCTGCAGAAAGAGGATACCACGCATTCCAGCCATTTGATTCCTGTTGACGAAACCTCCGCAGGAAGCGCCTGGATGGTTTCCACATAACCACCCGGGTTACCCTGCATTACCCTGTCCAACTCTCCCAGAAATTTCTCCCGGTGCGTATCCGCCTGGAAGTCCTTATCGGCATTTCCCTGGAAGATGTCCAGTATCTTGTGAAAATTGTGTCCCAGTTCACCCCTGAAACGATTTTCATCTCCGGAGTGGAAGTTCTCGGAACGGGATGCCCTTTCCGCCATGGCCTGAATTCGCTTGAGTCTTTCCTTTCTGGCCATCGAAAGCTTGTCCAAAAGCCCGGCATGGATGAGTGACCCGAATTCCACTCCCTCGAAAAAGTTCTTTCGCACATGCACATACCACTCCCCGAGCGCTGCAAGATTGGCCAAATAGACAATATTGTTTCGCACGATCCTGGACAGGTTGGGATAAAGTGCGGGTACATACTCCCTCACGCCCTTGGAGCGGGATTCGCCAATGATGAGCCGGTTGTCGTCCAGGCAGTCTCCCCTTAGAACCGAACCCGCTGCCACCACCGTGCCGAAACCCATGCGTATCGGTCCTACCATCCCCCCCTGGCCACCCAGGAATATGGGCGGCTGGTTGAGCATGACGCCACTGGGAACGTTGCCGATCAGCGACGGCGTGGTCTTGTCGCCGTCCGGCGTAAAATTGAAGTGAATGTACGAACTGCCCACCTCGCTGTGGTTTTTGCGGCTGGTCCCTCCAGCCATGAGACAGTCGCAGAAGTTGATTAGGCTGCCCAAGGTCACGAAGGGAAAAAGGATCGTCTGCTTGAGCCCCACGCAGTGAGCTCCACCCGCCTCTTCCTCCAGGATCGAGGCTTCACGCACATGGGCACCCAGACCCATGTTGGATTTATCGAGAAAAACGGATCTGCTGAAATAGCCGCCCCTGAGCTCTACATCACGCCCAAGCTGGCAGTTCTCAATGGTGACCGGTCCTTCGTAACCGATGCGCGCCCCGGAGGATATAACGGTGCGCTCGCCGTATATTCTGCAGCCGGGATAAATGGTGACATTCCTCGCGGAAATCCGGTCGACATCGACCTCCTCGCCGATGTCCAAGGTTAGAGGGTTGGGAAGATGGATCCCCTTTTCAAGCATCTGTGCGATTTTTCCATGACTTAACTGTCTTATCTCCATGAGTCTCTCCTCCAGCATTGACGCCTCCAACGGAATAGCCGGGCAACAAAACCTCCGTTTCAGGATCGGTTTCCTGTCTCCTCGGGGATCGATATCCCGAGCCTTTCGGAAAGCATGTCCCGGATCTGTTCCACAGCTTATCCACTCAGCGGGTTCAGAGAGGCAGACCGCCGAAATATTTATCGTCCCGGTCGATTTTGTATTGGTCAATGAGGTTTTGGATGTCGCCAGGCTTTTCTTTGGGAAGTGGTTTCATCACCATTCCCATATCCACGCAATGAGAGATCCGCCTTTATCGAAGGGAGATGCCGTCTACTTTCCGATCCTCTTCCTTTTCCATCTCCGAGATGGTGAAACGCTCGGGGGCCTCCCCCCTTCATTAAGGCCGCGGATACGGTAGAGGGTGAATCCATTGATGATAGAGACTGCATCCTGAATGTGCTTCAGAGCGATACCTCCCTTTGCCGGCATGTTCTATATGGCGAACAAGATGTTTTGAGCATAGCGATCATACGCCCGCAGGGTGACTCCACGCGCATCGGCTCTTGCCCACGGTAACCGTTTGGGACCGGGGTGGATGGTGTCTACTGGCCGACGGAGCTTCTCGATGGCCCTGCCTGTAAAAAGGATAGGGATTAGAACTTATTTTTTGGATGTCAGTGTATGGCAAAATTCGTCTTGTTTGTCAAAGAAAAAATACCACAACATATGGTATACGTCGGAACGGATTTGGGCCTGCCGAAAAAAAGGGCCGTCAATCAGACTCAAAACGGGCTTTGAGGATATGCTGAGTTTCTAAAGAATTTTGGTTTTCTGCCGAATTGAACAATAGCCGTCATGACGGGCGAATTCAGGAATATGAGGGCCGTGTCCGGCGAAGAGATTATGGTTCCCCGAATAACCGCAACACCTACCATCTCTGCCTTCCGTCATGCAGTGGTTCACCCCGGTTGGGGATATGGGTGACAAACCGCCAAAAATGGTTCGGCACATCGAAAGTTTTCGATTTTGGGCCGTTTTCTGATTCGTATATCCATTCGGCCGCGCAACCGACCGATTCAATTGACTTTTGGACTAACGATTGCCGGATAAAAATATGAAATATATTAATTTGTTAGACGGCATCCGAAAAACTTGAACCGATCAAAATCGGCCGCCGTCAGTGATAAAAGGAGAGAAAGCAGTGGCCAGTGGAGTGAAATGCCCGAAATGCGGTTATGTTCGACGGTCAAATGACCGGGCGCCGGCTCAGGAATGCCCGTCCTGCGGGATCATCTATTCCAAGTTTGACCCAAGCGCTCGGTTGAATTCACCGAACCAGCCCCCGTTCGCTCCCGGAGGCGGAGATCGGCCGTCGATTAGAAACGCCGGGAATACCCACCTTCCGGTCGTGCCCCTCCTGATGGCGATCGTCCTTTTAGCCGGGGCGGGTTTCTATTTCCTGATGGCCCGAGGAGAGCCTATCGACGAGGCCCATAAGTTGCCATATGACATTACCGGCGCATGGATCGGCCGGTTCGAGGATACGGTTGAGGGGCAAGGAACGTTCACATGCGTATTCGAGGTTGAAATCGACGAAAAGAACCGGGTCGCCGGCCTCTATTGGACTGAATTCAAAAATAACTTCAGGCAAATTGAAGGTTATTGGGAGCGACCCGATATCGTGGAGTTGAGCTTTGCCCAGTCCGATACCTACGCCGGTGAAATCCGCTCCACCTGGGGCAGGAACGCAGCCGACCTGTATTTTGAATATGACTCGGATAAAATGGGCGCATTCAACATCTGCGCGGATCAGGTGCTGTACAAGGATCAGCGGGAAAAACTCGCTCAACCCGGTGAATTCGTTTTCAAAAAGGACGAAGAGGTACTGGAGGCGACGGTTGATGCGGTTTTACTTGAAAAGGGAACATTCCTCTTGTCGCCCGGTGCGCTCAAATCCTTGAAAATGCCCAGGATGGAAGTCGCCCGGGAGATTGCCGGCATGGACAAGCTGCCATCCAACGTGAAATCCAATTTCACGATTACCTCGGACGTATTGGGTATAAACGATTATCCGCACCGGCTGTATAATCAGCTGCGATTCGATTTTTCGGCTCTCAACGCCAGAGTCCGATTCGATCCCCGGGATGCGGTGCCCGATTTATTGTCGTTTAACGAGAATGCCGTTGTGTCAATCCGGTCCGACGGGTTTTCCAGAACGATACAGATCCACTTCCATAAAAACGGACGCAAGACCGCCACGGTCAACCAAAAATCGGCCGGCGGGACGTACCCTCTCCGGTTTGATCTGGAGAAAAAGGAAGATTGACCCAACTGATTAAAACTTGACTTGGAATTCCGGTCTGTTCCACGTCGAAGTGCAGCCATGGGGCAGCAGACTCGGATCGCCTGTTTTTTCCCCATTTTTTTGTTTCCGAGCGATATTATTGTATACAGTAAAAAAACTCCCGCCATTTTTACTTCGACCCCGTCCCAATAGTATGGTACAGGGAAGCGTGGAATCTCCGGTCTGCAAATCATTTGATGACTTCGGATATTCCAAGGCAGGGCATGAGCGATTGAATCAAGGGAAAACATCCGATGTCTTTAAAATTGAAGGTCGTCATTCTCTTTTTGTGCGTATTTATTTCCTATCTTGCCGCGAATCTTCTGATTCATCGCATGATCGTCTTTCCAAGCTTTGTGGAGCTGGAAAACGAAGAGGCCCGGAAAGATGCATTGCGCGCGGTTCAGGCAATCCAACGCGAAATCGACCATCTGGATGATGTTTGCCATGACTGGGCCTCCTGGGACGACACCTATGCTTTCGCCGCAACCCGCTCCGAAGAATATATCAAAACCAATCTCCCGGAAAATCTTTTTAAGGACCTCCGGCTGAATCTTCTCCAATTCTTTGACGACAAACGCCGACTCGTGTACGGGCAGACTCGGAAAGCGTCATCCTACGCGCCCTTTGAACCGGGGGTTTTCAAAGATGGGTCGATTTCTCCGGCCCCCCCTCTGCTGACCGTTGAAAATGAAAATATTCCTTTCGAAGGCATGAAGACAGCCGGTATTTTCATGACCGATCAGGGCCCCATGCTGGTCGCCTCCCGTCCGATTCTCAACAACCAGAACCAGGGCCCGATCGGCGGCACGCTGATTATGGGGCGGTTTCTGGACCCGGCTTCCATCGAAGCCATTGCCGATCTGACCCGGATCTCCCTGCAAATCCTTCCCATTCATAACGATTCCCTTCCGGCGCGGCTTCGGGAGATTGTTGCGGAGTTCGGCCCGGATTCGCCCTTCCGGTTCGAAAGAAAGGCTGGGGGCTTACGGTGTTTTACGGTTCTTTCGGACATTGAAGGTCGTCCGGCCCTTCTACTGACCGTGAAAACCCCCGGGGACATTTCCAAAATAGGCTTTGTGACCATCGGGTATGCCTGGCTGACCGGTTCATCGGCAGCTGTTTTGGTGCTTCTGCTGGCACTTTGGATGATGCAACGCACCGTAATCGGACCGGTTAGCCGGCTGTCGGAACACGCCCTTTCCATCGGAAGGGACAGGGATCTTTCCAGAAGGCTCTCCATGCCGAAGGCCGATGAAATCGGAAAGCTCGGATATATTTTCGACGACATGGTGGCGAGGCTCGACGAATCCGTCTCGCAATTGGCAAAATCAGAGGAAATGTACCGGCTGATCACCGAACACACACTGTCCATTATCCTCCTGATTCAGGACGGCGGATTGATATTCGCAAACCGCAAGGCCGTGGAAATGAGCGGTTATCGCCCGGAAGAGCTCATGCACAAGCCGGCAACGGATCTGATTCATCCGGAAGATGTCCAGTGGCTGGAAAAGATCCCACAGGCTGATGACTACCTGGAATCCATAGAAATCCGTTATATGACCCGGTCCGGACAGACCCGATGGGTTAAAACACTGGCAGTTCCCATTGATTATAAGGGCGGAAAAACGATCCTGGTCCACGGCATCGACATCACCGACCAAAAAAAGGTCCAGTTGAAGCAGAAGGAACTTGAAAGCCGGCTGCAGCGCGTCGAAAAAATGGAAATGATCGGCACCCTTGTGGGAGGAGTAGCCCATGACCTGAATAATATTCTCAGCGGACTGGTCACCTATCCGGAAATTATGTTGCTTGACATGCCCGAAGACAGCCCGTTGCACAAAGCCCTGTCCACCATTCTGCAATCCGGCAAAAAAGCCGAAGCCATCGTACAGGATCTGCTGACCCTGTCCCGAAGAGGTGTGGCATGTTCGGAAGTCGTCTGTCTGAATGAGATCGTCGCATCCTATCTCGACAGCCCCGAGCACTATAAAATGATGTCCTTTATTCCGAATGTCGAGATGACTACAAGTCTTGATGAAAATTTATTGAATATCGTCGGCTCGCCCGTGCATCTGTCCAAAACCCTCATGAACCTTGTGTCCAATGCCGCGGAATCCATCTCCGGCGGCGGCCGGATCCATATATCCACCGAAAACCGTTATCTGAATTACCCGGTTCATGGATATGATACCGTCCGGGAAGGCGACTATGTTCGCCTGACCGTTTCGGATACGGGTAGCGGCATCTGCGAAGCCGACAGGGAGAAAATATTCGAGCCGTTCTACACGAAGAAAGTCATGGGAAGAAGCGGCACCGGCCTCGGGTTATCCGTGGTCTGGTCGACGGTGAAAGATCATCAGGGGTATATCCACCTGGAAAGCGAGGTTGGGAAAGGCTCCTCCTTTCACCTGTATTTTCCGGTAACTCTGAAGATCGCGCAAAGGACCGCATCCGCCGTTTCCCCGGACATGTTCCGTGGAAACAACGAAAAGATTCTGGTGGTGGATGATCTTGCCGAACAAAGGAAGATCGCCACTGAAATGTTAAAGCTGCTTGGATATCGCGTCGAATCCGTTTCCAGCGGGGAAGCGGCCCTGGAATATCTGAGGCATAACCCGGCGGATCTGATTCTGCTGGACATGATCATGGAACCGGGCATAGACGGTCTGGAAACGTATCGCCGCATACTCGGAATGCGGCCGAAACAGAAAGCGATCATCGTAAGCGGATATTCGGAAACCGACCGGGTGAAAGAAATGAAAATCCTGGGCGTTACTCGGTACGTCAGAAAACCCTATATGCTGGAAAAAATCGGGCTGGCGATTCGCCGCGAACTCGAAAAACCGGAGTGAAGCAACCTTATCGAAACGCTACCGGAAGGCAGGTAAGCCCTGGATATTATGCCTTTCTATCCATTACCATTTTTCCCAGTGTATTTTTTCCTTTTTATATTTGTCTTTCGGTTTATCTACCCCGGTCGGAACACCCAGGGGTATGACGTTCAAAGGAATAACTTTCTGAGGGATGCGGAGCACGGTACGCGCATGTTTCATCCGGTCCTCATAGGGGTAGGCGGCGGTCCACACACCGCCAAGCCCGAGAGCCTCTATCGCAAGAAGGATGTTTTCGCCGGCAAGCGATGCATCGATGACCGCCAAATCCTTGTTCTGATCATATGCCTTTTCAGGCTCGGTGCAAACGATGATCGCCGCACCCGCTTTGAAAAGCATCTTAGCATAGGGAAGACCCGCGGCAAGCTCGTCCAGCTTTTTTCTGTCCGTAACCACCACAAAAGACCATGGCTGCATATTAACCGCGGACGGCGCAGCCATACCCGCTCGAACGATCTTATCGAGATCGATTTTGCTTACCGGTGCGTCCGTGAAATTCCTCACGCTCTTCCTTGAATGAATTACAAAAAATGTGTCTTTCATGTTTGCATCCTCCTGGGCATGAACCGATCCTGCGATAAGCAGGCACATAAGAAAACTGATACACATTCTGCTCATTTTTTACCCCCCTGATTCATTTTTCCATTTCGAACATATGTAGGAAGAAAAATTGAGGAGTCAAGATGTGGTTGTTTTATAAATGGGAAAACAGCCTGAGATTCCATATCAATAACCCGGGTTATGCCGCGAAACCGAAACGTTATCATTTTCTTCCATCGGAATTTTAAATAACGGGGCTCATTCACACCGGCTGAAGTCCGACCATTTGCTCGACTCTCCGGATCACCTCCTGGCCGAGACCCATACCGAAAGCCAGTTCCCGCAGGTATTCCTTCTCGGCCGACGTATCCACCTCGATCGCCATAAGGGAAGCGGCATAAATCTGGGCAGCCAGTTCCGCCCGACCTCTGGCTGCTGAAATCAGCTTCTCGGTTTCCATCGGCTTCTGCATCTGTGCCAGAACAAAGCGCTGGTCCTTTGCCTCCGCCCCGACTTCCTGCAACTTTCCGACAATACGATGAATCTCCTCTTCGTCGATCTGGCCGTCCGACTTTGCGGCGTTGATCATCGCTTTCAGAACAAGTTCCGTATTTTGTTCCAGTTCCCGCTGATCGGCCTCGGTCCGGGGTTCCAGGAGTCCAAGGGGCACTTTCCCCGTGCTCTGACCGCTGCCTTGCAACGCCTTAAAGGCCATGGCCCCGAGAAGGGCCATCACCCCTCCGCCGAGGGCGCCGCCCAATGATTTGCCCCCACCACCCAGTAACGCGCCGGCAAGGGCCCCCAAGCCGCCGAGGGCCAGGTTCTGTTTGCCGCCCGCCATTTTTCCTGCCTGGTTCAATACACCCCCGAGCATTCCCCCCAGGTCTCCTCCGCCGCCGCCGCCCAATGCACCGGAAAGAACGTCCCCCAACCCGCCTCCACGCTGCTTGCCGGGCATGCCGCTCAGGCTTTCCAACAGACCTCCGCTCCCACCGCCCAAAGCGTTCCGCAGCCGCTGATTGGATGAAGGCGCCATGCCGGATTGCATCATGGCTCCCAATAAATCGCTTATGCTCATTTTGTAATCCTCCTGTATTTGTGATAGGTAAAACCGCAATTTCTTCCACCCGACCCGACCCTACGATGCGGCCATGAATAGACTTCACACGGGCACCTTAGCCAAGAGGGATGCGGATTTTCTGCCCCGGAAAAATCAGGTTCGGATCTTTAATAACCTCCCGGTTCGCTTCAAAAATTTTAGGATAGTCGTTCGCTTTGCCGTAAAACTGTTTCGCTATCGCAGACAGCGTATCGCCTTTCTTGATAGTGTAATACTCCACCTTGGCTTGAACGGGAGGGGCCTGGAGCTTGTCGATCTTCACTTCGGTAACCCCCTGGATGTTACCGGCCATCAGCACGGCTTTTTCCATGGCTTCGGCACTGTCGGCTTGGCCTGAAATCGAAACGACCCCGTCCTTGAACTCAACGCCCAGACCCGATATTCCCGGGTTGGCCTCCTCAATGTGCGCCTTGATTTTTTCCGCTGCTTCCGCATCACGATTGAAAAGTTTGCGGCCGATATCTTTGACGAAATCGAAAAGTCCCATGGCGTCCTCCTTTTTGTTTTGTGTTTTTACCGATCGTCATTTTGCGGGCTTCCATCGGGCAACGGAGCCGCGGTATCTTTTTTACAGAAAACGATCTTCTTTTCCGGCAATCAGCCGTAAGCGCATGATTCGTTCTTCGGTAGGCGGATGAGTTGAAAACAGTCTCTGTAAACCGCCGAAAAATGGATTCATAATGAACATATGGGAATGCGCGGGATTCCCTCTTGTCAGAGGAAAGGCCTGAACACCCCGGTGAAGTTTTCCAAGAGCGTTTGCAAGCGCCAAAGGCTTCCCGCTTATTTCAGCCCCTCCTTCATCCGCGGCATATTCCCTGACACGAGACACCGCCATGCGGATTAACATGGCACCAAGAGGTGCTCCGATCACAATCAGCAGAGTTCCCAGAGGATTGCTCCGCCGATCCCGACTTCCGACACCAAAACGGGCAAACTGTCCGAGCATGGCAATCGCCCCCGCAAATGTTGCGGCAATCGTACCCGTGAGTATGTCCCGATGCTTCACGTGCGCCAGTTCATGCGCCATGACTCCGGACAACTCATCATCATCCAGAATTTCCAGTATCCCCTCCGTCGCTGCAACCGCGGCGTGTTCGGGATTGCGACCGGTTGCAAATGCATTCGGATTTCGTTCCGGAATCAGGAAAACCTTCGGCATGGGCAAACCGGCCTTTCGGGCTAATTCCGCAACAATTCCATACAGGCGTGACTGATCCTCCGGTCCGACCTGAGAGGCTGCGTAACGCTTCAGGATGATTTTGTCGCTGAACCAGTATGAGAAAAAATTCATCGCCGCGGCAAAAAGAAAGGCCGTAACAGCCCCTTCCCTTCCTCCCACGGCTCCGCCAATAACAACAAAGAGAATCGTCAGCAATACCATCAGAAAAAACGTACGGGTTCTATTCATGGTCCATCACCTCACTCCTTCTTTTGATCATTCCCCGCACCCGGCCGGTTATGACGAAAGGGCTAAGGGACAAAGGGGCATTGAACAAGTGTCATCCGGAACGGACGGACGGATTTCTTTATCTTTTTACGCAGTTTCATTTCAGGAAATACGCGTTGCTTTCGCTCCGTACGATGACGGATCCGGACCGCTGGAGGCTGCGGGCTCAAAAAAAACAGATCCATACGAAAACGTCCGGTTTCCGGCCCATCGTCTGATCGGTGATTGCTCAGTCCATCAGCCGCCTTTGCCGTTTAAAAAAAGTACTTTGGACGGAAAAACTTATTCCTATGTCTTTTCAGCGGCTTGCCTTGGGGCACTCTCTGCCGCCTCTTCAGTTTTTTTCAGCGCCTTCGCTCATTCGGGATTAGAACTTGCTTTTCGGAAGCCAGGGGTATGGAGGGATAAAAACTTTCTTTTTGATAATCAGTGTATGGCGAAAGTCTGCTTGTTGTCAAAGAAAAAAACTCAACATATGGTATACGCCGGGATGGGATTGGATCTGCCGATCCGGCTCAAAAACAGGACATTTCATTTTCAGTTCCCGTGCCATAAAATCGCCGGGAACAATTCATTCTCGATTTGTCAAAATATAATCGTTATTCACGGTTTGGCGCCATTTCTTCGCGCCTCATATTTTATCACCGTTCATCCACTTCTGCTGCTCCATGCAATGCTCCAATATTTCATTGACAGTTTTTTACCCCTCATGATAGGAGCACTTCTTA
>Ga0116141_10001652_pt1 | contig 19170 bp, 11 predicted proteins | sample AD_UKC097_MetaG_FD_89744 | JGI IMG/M metagenome (GOLD analysis project Ga0116141, IMG submission 89744) | Active sludge microbial communities of municipal wastewater-treating anaerobic digesters from USA - AD_UKC097_MetaG | ecosystem: Engineered > Bioreactor > Anaerobic > Digestate | place: USA...
CTGGTTCTCACTGTCGTCCATAATATAATCGTTCGGTGTGAACTTCTCTCCCGGAGGGAGGATCCGCTCAACCACGGGGTGACGGGATTCGTAAATTTCAATTTTACCCGACTCATTAACCAGCGGCTTCACATAGTTATACTCAACAGCGGCCTCGGCGAATGAGAGAAGGCAATCGAGCATCGCGATCAGTTTCGCGTTCTTCTGGATAACCTCGGTGTATGAAGCGGTGAATATCCTCACATCGTTGAAGAGTTCGGCCTCAAGTGAGCGGGTGTTCTCTTCGGCATTCAGCACCTTGTCCTCGTAAACCTTCAGGTCGGGGGTGATGTACCTTTCGGCATTCACTAGTGTCTGTTTCCTGATGTACTCGGGCGGAACCTTCTCCTTGTGGGCGTTGCTGATCTCGATATAGTAGCCGAAAACCCTGTTGTAGCTTATCTTGAGTGAAGAAATGCCGGTACGGTCGCGTTCGGTACGCTGGAGGTCGGTTATCCAGTCCTTCCCGGAGTAGAGGATCTCCCTCATCTCGTCGAGCTCGATACTGTAACCCCGTTTTATCACTCCGCCGTCAGCAAGCGAAGTGGGGGGATTATCAGAGATCGCGTCGTTAAGTTTTCTGGTCACATCTTCAAGGGGAACGAGTGACTCCCTGAGTTTCACCATCACGGAATTGTCGGTCTCGTAAAGGATCTTTATCAACTCCGGTATCTCCATAAGCGAATATTTCATCGCCACCATTTCTCTCGGGGTTGCCCTTCCGGTGCAGATACGGGAGATGAGCCGCTCAAGATCACCGATGCCCGAAAGGCTCTTTTTAAGCTTTTCTCGCATCTTTTTGCTGTTATAGAGTACCTCAACCGACTCTTGCCGCTGAAGTATCGGCTCAAGCGTTGTCAGGGGTGAAGATATCCATTTCTTCAGAAGGCGGCCGCCCATAGGGGTTTCGGTCTTATCGAGCACCGCGAAGAGGGTGCCGTCTTTGCTTCCGTCGGTCATCGAGTAGGTGATCTCAAGATTCCGTTTAGTGGCGGGGTCGAGGATCATATATTCGGATGGGTTGTAGAGCTGCATCCGGTTAAGGTGGGTAAGGTTGGCCTTTTGGGTCTCCTGCAGGTAGTGGAGAACCGCGCCGGCCGCCGAAACGGCTGAGTCGATCTCGCCCGCGCCAAAACCTTTCAGGTTCACAGTTCCGAAGTGCTTTAGAAGTATCTCTTTGGCATATTCGCGATTGAATATCCAGTCATCGATCTTCGTCACCCGTGCTTCGCTGCCTGCTTTTGTAAGCAGTGCTGCTGTTTCATCCCGGTGTTTCCGGGGCGTTAGAACCTCGGACGGGGAGATAACGCTGATCTGGTCGGTCAGTCTCGAGGTTTCCACTTCGAAGATGAAGAAATCGCCGGTGGAAATGTCGCAGAAAGCCACTCCGGAGTTCAAGTCACCCCGGTTGATCGCCATAAGGTAGTTGTTCTTCTTGTGGTCGAGCACTTTATCGGAGAATACCACCCCGGGAGTAACCACTTCAATCACTTCCCTTTTCACTATCCCTTTGGCGAGTTTAGGATCTTCTATCTGTTCACAGATGGCTACGCGGTAGCCGGCACGGACCAGCTTTGGCAGGTAGCTTTCGACCGCGTGGTGGGGGAATCCGGCGAGCGGCACTTCACCCGCGGCACCGTTCGACCTTTTAGTAAGGGTTATCCCGAGTACTTTAGCGGCTATTTTGGCATCCTCCTCAAATGTCTCATAGAAGTCGCCCATCCTGAAAAGGAGTACCGTATCAGGGTGTGCCTGCTTAATCTTGTAATATTGAGTCATTAAAGGAGTTTGCGACATTTAGCGGATCTGAAGGGTTTTCTTGTGAATAACCGGATGTAAAGTGAAACTTTTTAAAAATACCGACAAAAAATAATCAATTACAACGGTTTATCATTTGTATATGTAGCAATTATTTAACAATTTAAATATCTGATTTATACCAGATATTCATCATCATCGATCACACAAACTACAGGAGAGAAGCCGTGAAGCTTACTCTTAGGCGCAAAGTAATCTCGCTTGTGCTTTTCGCTGCACTAATACCGGTTATTGTGACTCAGATCGCAATGTTCGGGTTTAAGAACAACATCTCCGAAACTACCGAGGCCGAACTCGACACTCTTGGCCGTGAAGCCCTCAGGCAGATAGTTTACGATATGTACTACCTCTGCAATACCTCCAACGATCTTATACAGGACAAAGTTGACCGCGCCCAGAAAGTGGCATGGGAGATCGTTGACAGGGAGGGGGGATTCAAGTACTCCGATGAAAAAGCGGAGTGGACGGCTGTCGATCAGTTCACCAAAAAGACAGAGAGGGTTACACTTCCCAAATTGATGCTGGGGAACAAGTGGCTGGGGCAGACCACCTCGTTCGAGACCAGGGTTCCTGTAATAGATGAGATGAGATCACTCATGGGAGTTGTGGCGAGCATCTTCCAGAGAATGAATGAGGCCGGCGACATGATCCGCGTGGCCACAACTGTTTCCAACACCAACGGTCAGCGCTCACTCGGTACCTTCATACCGTTGATGATGCCCGACGGCACAAAGGATGTTGTGATAGAAACCGTGCTCAAGGGGACACCCTACAAGGGTATAGCCTGGGCAGCAGGTTCATGGTTCATCACCTCCTACGACCCGATTATTAACGCCAAGGGTGAGATCACCGGTATGCTTGTTGTCGGTGAGCAGATTGAGGCGGTTCCTTCACTCAGAAAGAACATACAGTCGGTTACCGTGGGTGAAACCGGCGTGGTTACCGTCTACGGAGCCACAGGCGACCGCAAGGGACGCTACATCATTACCCACGACGGAAAAAAGGAAGGGGAGAGCGCCTGGTTTGAGAAGGATGCCGACGACGAGTATTTTGTTCAAAAGATCGTTAACGACGCTGTAAAGTCGGAAGACGCGGTCTTCCATAATTATTCCTGGACAGAACAGGGGAGCGGCAAGGAACCGCGGAGAAAGCTCTCTGTCGCGATCCATTTTTACAATTGGGACTGGGTGATTGTTGCCTCCACTTACGAGGATGAATATTACTCGGCCAAAGCGAGCGTGGAGGAGGTCAGTTCCGGTTTCACCATAAACATGCTTCTCCTTACATTCGGGATTGTTGCATTCACGCTGGTTGTTGCCTGGTATTTCAGTAACAGGATAACTGACCCGATCACAAGTCTTATCGGCAGCGTCGAGAAGATCGCCCGTGGTGATCTGAAGGCAGGCAATGACGAGTTGAATAATTACAAAATACAGAAGCGGTTCACGCTACTCGCCTCTAAAAAACTTAATATTGATGACACAGATGAGTCACACCTCCTTGTGGCCTCCGTGAAAAAGATGGCATCGAACCTCTTTTCCCTTATCAGCCAGGTCGGAAGTTCCGGCGTACAGGTTAACTCCTCAGTCACTCAGATCACAGCCTCGGCCCGTGAACTCGAAGCAACCGTGGCGGAGCAGGCGGCATCGATCAAAGAAGTTACCGCGACTGCCAAGGAGATACTTAACACTTCGAGCAATCTGCTGAAAACGCTTGATGAAAAGATAGGCGTGAGTGTTGATGAAGCGTCCGCCACTGCCGAGGAGGGGAGGAACAACCTGATCACGCTGGAGAATGCCATACACCAGCTTGTTGAAGCAACCGGTTCTATCTCCGCCAAACTCTCAGTTATCAACGCCAAGGCGAACAAGATATCAACAGTGGTCACCACGATCAACAAGATATCAGACCAGACCAACCTCCTCTCGCTTAATGCCGCGATTGAAGCTGAGAAAGCGGGTGAGTTCGGCAAGGGATTCTCTGTTGTCGCAAGAGAGATCAGCAGACTCGCTGATCAGACCGCCGTTGCCACGCATGACATCGAGCACATGGTCCGCGAAATGCAGTCATCGGTTTCGTCCGGTGTTATGGAAATGGATAAATTCTCTGAAGAGGTGAGGCGCGACGGTGTTACTGTATCCAGCATCTCTGAAAAACTGAATGATGTTATAAACAGCGTTAACGAGCTGGCACCCCACTTCGATGAGTTCAGCTTTGGCATGAAGCGACAGACCGAAGGCGCTGAACAGATCAGCGAAGCGATGCAACAGCTTTCTGTTGCCGCCGAACAGACCAAAGAGTCGCTGCAGGAGTTCAGATCGGCAACCGGTCAATTAACCACGGCGGTTTCGACCCTGAACGATGAGCTCACCAAATTCAAGGTTGGCTGACAATGAAGAAGCTGATACTTGGATTTAACATTCTCCTTCGCCGCTACACAGTTCTGGCGAAGCTGATACTGATCGGACTTCTACTCGGTGTGCCGCTCACGATCATGCTCTTTATAAATCTCTCGAATCTGATCGAATCGATCGAGTTCGTTAACATGGAGAAAGCCGGGGCCAGAATATTCCGCCCGCTGAGCGCCTTGCAGGTTCATCTGATGGAGCACAAGTCATACACCTTCGCGGGTTCCGCATCGGGACACGATTTTCAGTCGCAGATCGCCTCACTTAACTCACAGATAAAGGATGAGTTCGATAAGCTCATCACCGTAACGCTCGAAGAAGGTGAACGTATCTCGGTGGATGAAGAGACCCTGAGCAAAGAGAAGGATTATTTTGTCGCGCCCAGAGCCCTTCTTGCACAATGGGAGAAACTGATCTCGAAGGGAAGGAGCATCTCTGATGCCGAACTCCAGATCGAGTATGACAAACTCTCGAACGACATTCAGAAGCTAATGCGGCTGGTAACCATCAGGTCGAGGCTGATCCTTGATCCCGGCGGTGATTCATACTATCTTATGTATGTGGCTGTTCACAAGATGCCGAAGGTCCACGAACTGATGGGAAGTGCTTTTCTTGTCGCTGTGGAAGATGATAAAGATTCTGTTTTCAACAGTGACCGGCTCGCTGAAATGATATACCTGAGCCGCAGCCTGAAAGTTAACATTACCGATGAGATCCCAAGCTCGATAAACAACGCGATCGAACTTGATCCTGAATTCAACGGTGAACAGGAATCGATCGGACGGATACTTTCACCAATGCTCGACAAGTACAGATCAGAAATGGTTTCACTTATCGAGATATATGAGAACATCATCCGGAACAACAGGTCTTACGGGATAGAAGAACTCACAAATGTTACAATAGCAAAACTCGACCAGAGCCTTGAGTTCACAACGGCAACTTTCAACGAACTCGACAAAGTACTTGGTACCGCGGTTAACCGCACCTATTTCCGTATCATTTTCCGGTTGATGATCGCCGGTGGAGCTTTTGTTCTGGCCATGATCTTCATCTACTTTACGGCGCGCGGCATCATCAATCCCGTTAACGGTGTTGCTGATATCGCCAACAGTCTCGCTGACGGCGACATCAAAGCTTCAAAAGAGAAGATCAGTGCCCTGGAGGCGAAATACCTTGTTACGAAAGGGAAGCCGGAGAAAGAGAAGGATGAGATCTGGAACCTCTTCCGCGCGATCCGTACAACAATTTTTGATCTTGAAACACTTCTTGGTGAGGTGGGCAAGGCGGGGATCGCGGTAACCTCCGCGGTCACCCAGATCTCCTCATCCGTACAGGCGCTTAATGCCGCGATCAATCAGCAGGCAGCCTCAACTGCCGAAGTGAACGCCACCGGGAAAGAGATATACAGCAGTTCGATCCATCTTTCAAGAACAGTTAGTGAAGTGGCGGACAAATCGGGTAAATCGCTACAACTCGCCGATAAGGGGGTTGCGGGCCTCAACGAGATCACCGGGTCGATGGCCACACTTGAAGAAGGTTCCCGGGATATTTCCGAGAAGCTGGCCCTTCTTTACCAGAAAACCGCAAACATTTCAAATGTGATCACAACGATCACGAAGATAGCCACACAAACCAACCTTCTTTCGCTTAATGCTTCGATTGAGGCGGAAAAAGCGGGTGAGTACGGTGCCGGATTTTCGATCGTGGCCGCCGAGATCAAACGCCTCGCCGAAGAGACCGCGATGGCCGCTCTCGAGATAGAAGAAATGATCCACGAAATGCAGCAAGCGGTTAAAGCAGGCGTTATCGGAGTCGAGGTTTACACGGGTACAACCCGTTCGAGCGCGGGCCGCATCTCAAACATCGCTGAGAGCATAAACGAGATCATTCAGTACACCCGTGATGTCCTCCCGAGCTTCGAGGCAGTCAGCTCTCAGATGCAAATGCAGACCGATGGGGCAGCGCAGATAAGTGACGCGATGAGTGAGCTGAGCTCTGTGGCACTCCACACGCGAGAGTCGATCTCCGAATTTACCGAGATAACCCAACGCCTCGAGGGTGCTGTGGTATCGCTTCGTGAGGTGGTCTCCAAATTCAGGTTCGGAGGGTAACCGGTGCTCTGTCTTACATTCGAGATCGGCGAAAACCGCTATGCCTTGAACGCGAACGAAGTGATCGAGGTTACTCCACCCGTAAATATGACCACCTTTCCGAAGGCCCCCTCATACTTTGCCGGCCGGTTCAACTACCGCGGCGACATAGTTCCGGTCATAGATCTGCGTGATCTTTTGATGGGATTCTCTACCAAGCGATACCTCAGCACCAGAATACTTGTAGTAAATTACCGGTTTGGTGAGGAGACCCATAAACTTGGGCTTTTGTGCGAAAAAGTGATGGATATAATCAGGATCAAGGAAGATGAACTCCAGGATCCGGGTCTGATCACCGAGGAAACTGGTTTCCTCGGGCGGCTGATCAACCTCAAGACGGGTATCGTACAGTTGATCTCAGTGATCGAATTGCTCCCTCCTTTCCTCAGAAAAGATCTTTTCCGTGAGGTTACCAATGAGTAATCCACTCGCTGATCTGAGAGAAATAACAGATCTTTTGGCGGAGAAGATCGGCCTCGACTATTCCACAATCGGCATCAGAAGCATCGAGCTCGCGGTTAACAGAAAGATGAACACCCTTGCGATCGATTCGATCCAGCGCCTTGCCGCACTTCTCAGAAAAGATGAGAACGAGTTTCAGGCATTCGTTGAAACTATCGTGGTACCCGAAACATGGTTTTTCAGGGATGTGGAGCCTTTCAACTTCCTTAAGGAGGAGGTGATCGGCAGGTTCATGAATCCTGCACCCCGTCCCGTGAAGATACTCTCGATTCCCTCGTCCACCGGTGAAGAGCCCTACTCGATCGCTTTGTCGCTTCTGGATATCGGATTCCCCCATGAGCTTGCACTGATCGATGCCGTAGATATAAGTGAGAAGGCAATTAAAAAAGGAAAGGCGGGAATATACACCAAGTCATCTTTCAGAGGTGATGACGCAGCGCTGATAGACCGTCACTTTATCCGTGAAGGTGAAGTGTTCCGGATCAGTGAGAGGGCCAGAAAGATGGTTAACTTCCATAAGGGGAACCTGAGTGATCCCGGATTCCTTAAGGGCAAACCCCCTTACGATATCGTTTTCTGCAGAAATCTGGTGATCTATCTCGACAAGCAAGCCAGGGAGAGCGCGGTAGCGAACATAAAAAGGCTTCTCAGGAAAGGGGGATACCTCTTCTCCGGGCACACGGAAGTGATGTTTTTCTCCGGTTCAGGATTTTCAACAATTTCCCGGCCCAAAACTTTCGTTCTTTTGAATGAAGAATCATTGCCGAGAGTCTCAGCCGCTCAGAAAACGGCAGCGCCGGGCCTCAGTTACACACCGGGCCAAACGGCTCACAACTTTGTTCGCCCCCCGGCTACCGCGAAACAGAAATTAACAGAAAAGATACGCGAAACGGGCGAAGTGCCGGGTAACGGATTCGACATAGAATATATCAAAAGCCTTGCCGACGGGGGGGATCACTCAACCGCCCGGAAGAGGTGCGAAGAGTTGATCTTCAAAGAACCCGCCAACAGGGAGCTACTCTGCCTTATGGGGGTTATCGACCATGCCACAGGTTTGATCGACGAGGCTGAAAACAATTTTCTAAAGGTACTCTATCTAGAACCGAACCATGAAGAAGCCCTTGTTCATATCAGCCTGCTCTATGAGCAGAAAGGGGATACGATCCGTTCGAAGATCTACCGGGAAAGGCTTAAAAGAATTACCGACAGGAAGATGCAATGACCGGAAAAGAGAGCAAATGCTGGAAAGTAATCGGCGTCTTTGGCGATAAATCGTGTGAGAGTCTCAACGAATACCTCCATTGCAAGCATTGCCCTGTCTATTCCAGCGCTGCTAGAGAGTTCTTCGACCGGGAAATACCACCCGAATTCATGGATGTATGGACTGAAACCCTCTCCCACAAAAAGGAGATGATTGAGAAAGGCGACCTTTCTGTTACGGTTTTCAGACTTGGAACTGAATTTCTCGCTATCCCAACCGACGCGTTTCTTGTTGCTGTCGAAATTAAACCGGTACACTTTGTTCCGTTCAGAACCAACAGGACTTTCCGTGGCCTCGTGAATATCGACGGCGAACTGCTTCTCTGCTTCAGTCTTGAAAACCTCCTTGGACTTACAAGAACCGCGGTTCAGGTGACTGAGGGGAAGGCCGTTTACAACAGGATGGTTGCCGTCCGCGGTGCCAACGAAAGGATCGTTTTCGAAGTGGATGAGGTTGTGGGAGTTACCCGGATATCCTCATCAGCGATAAAAAAATTACCTTCAACCGCTCAAAAAGCGGGAGAGATATTCTCCCGTGGAATATTTGAAGTTTTTGGCTTTTCCGCCGCCCTCCTCGATGAGCACAAGGTCTGCGAATCGTTCAGATCAACCTTAAAGTTTCAGTAATGATGCAGAACACGGTATTGCTTGATATTTTCAAGAATGTGATAAAAGACAATCTTCCGAAGATCGAATCGGCGGTCACCTCCGGTACTCCCGATGGGCTTAAGTCGCTGGGACCCGTGATCCAGGCGATCAGATCGGCTGCCAAGGTTGTGTCGGTTACACCCGTTGTCGATCTCTGCAAATCACTTGAAGGGTTCATCTCCCGTTCGGTTGATGCCGGAACGGGACTGTCGGAACTCGAGCAGAACTTCTTTTCAACAGTGGCGGAACTACTCAGTCAGTTCACCGCTGTTGATGCGGGCGAGATCCCTGAAGTGGCGAATGGTAATGCCGCTGTAATTAAAGATCTTGCAGATCATTTTGAAAAAGTGGTGACCACTCCCCATCCCGCGCCGGTTAAGGAGGAACCTAAAAAACAGAGAATGGTCTTCGACCCCGTTTTGGTTGATCTCTTCAAGATTGAGCTTGAATCACACACCAAAGTGCTGGAAAAGGGACTTGTTGAGGCTGAAGGGGAGACATCGAATGAGAAACTTGAACCCCTAATGCGCTCAGCCCACTCGATCAAGGGTGCTGCCAGGATCGTGGGGATACACCAGGCAGTTGGCCTGGCTCACGCGATGGAAGATGTTCTCAGCTTCGCTATAAAAGGGGAGATCAAACTCACCGCGGACCATATAGATCTGCTATTGAAGGGGAACGACCTGTTCAAGGATATCGCCGGACTCCCTGTCGACACTATAATTCCGGGAATTGATGAGAGGGTGGGCGAGATCAACGAAATTTCATCCCTTCTCCAGGCCGCGCAAAAAGGTGAGTTTACGAAACCCGCTGAAAAGAAGGAAGCCCAAACGGCTAATGAGACTGCTCCAGCAGACGCGGCCCCAACCGCGCCTGTAACTCCCGCGCAGGCACCTGCAGTGCCAATGCCTCCTGTTCAGCAGCAGCCTGCCAAACAGGAGAAGAAAGAGGATGCCTTGTTTGTGAGGGTTTTGGCGGAGAATCTTAACAGACTTCTCGGGCTCGCCGGTGAGATAAAGATACAGGCGAAATTTACCAAACCTTTCCGCGGTTACCTGCTCGCGGCGAAACAAACCTTTCGTGAGGCAACGAGAATTGAAGAGGCACTCGAATCGAGAATTGAAGAGATCGGCGCGACCCAGCAGTTGGCCGGTGAACTTGACGGCATGCGCGAAGTGCTGGAGAGGCTCGAGTGGAGCGTAAATGTTATGATCGACAAGTTCGATGTCTTCTCCCGCAATATTGAGCGGCTCTCCGACTCACTTGGCAATCAGGTGGTGGAATCGAAAATGAGGCCAATCGCCGACGGGCTCCACGGCATCCCCAGGATGGTTCGAGAACTGGCGAAAGACTCGGGCAAGAAAATAAAACTTGAAATAACGGGCGACGATACGATGATCGACAGGGACATCCTCGACAAGATCGAGGCACCCCTCTCGCACCTTATCTCCAACGCGGCTGATCACGGTATCGAGTCACCCGAAGAACGGGTCGCGGCAGGAAAACCGGAGACGGGCCGCATCACTCTCGAAGCGGGGCACCGCGCGGGATACCTTACGATCGTTGTTTCTGACGACGGTAAGGGTATCGATGCCGAGAGGATCAGGGTGAAGGTCGTTGAAAAAGGTTATCTGAACGCGGAAATGGCTGAAAGCCTTAGTAAATCTGAGCTTCTCGATTTCCTTTTTCTCCCGGGTTTCACCACAAAAGGTGATGTTACCAAGGTTTCAGGCCGTGGCGTGGGTCTTGATATCGTTATGTCACTCATTCATCAGGTGGGTGGAAAGACGAAGATTGATTCGGAGCCTGGCCACGGTAGCTCATTCACGCTCCAACTTCCGGTAACCCTCTCTGTCATTCGCGCGCTTTTGCTGAAGGTGAATGAAGAACTATACGCGATGCCCCTTTCACGGGTGGAAACGCTCTTCAGCATCCGGGAAGAGGATATCAACACTGTTGAAGACCGGCAATACTTCAAAGCCGGCGAAGAAAATATTGGAATTGTTAATTTCGCCCGGTTAATGAACCTCCCGGGTGAAAGTGAAAAAAGTGAATTCATAAACCTTGCGGTCGTCGGCGACAGAACCTCGAAATATGCCGTTGCAGTGGATGCTTTCCTCGGCGAGAGGGATCTGGTGGTTACCGCGATCGACGCGAAACTCGGAAAGATACCCAATATCTCATCAGCCGCAATAATGGAAGAGGGATCCATTGCCCTGATCATCGATCCGGATGATCTTGTCAGGTCGATCGACAAATATGTGTACGGTACCCGGCCCGACAAGGTTGCTTCAGGTGTGATCACCCGCGGAAAATCGAAATCGATACTTGTGGTCGACGATTCACTCACCGTAAGGGAGGTGGAGAGGAAACTCCTCGAGAACAATGGTTACCGTGTAAGCACAGCCATCGACGGTGTTGATGGGTTCAATACACTCCAGCGGGAGAGTTTCGATCTGGTGATAACCGATGTTGACATGCCGAGGATGAACGGAATACAGCTTGTAGAGAAGATCAAGTCTGATCCCCGTTACAAGGATATTCCTGTGATGATCGTTTCGTATAAAGACAGGGAAGAAGACCGGTTACGCGGGCTTAATGCCGGCGCGAACTATTACCTGACTAAAAGCTCGTTTCACGACGAGAGTCTGGTTAATGCCGTAATCGATTTAATAGGAGAAGCTGAATGAGAATAGGGATCGTGAACGATCTCTCTCTTGCCGTGGAAGCACTGAGGAGAGTTGTGAAGTCGGTTGAAGGGTTCGAGATTGCCTGGGTGGCATTTGACGGGAAGCAGGCTGTTGACATGGCGGTTAAGGACCCCCCCGATCTGATATTGATGGACCTGATAATGCCTGTTATGGATGGTGTGCAGGCCACTGCCGAGATTATGAAAAAAGCACCCTGCGCGATCCTCGTGGTAACCGCGTCAGTTGGAGCCAATTCATCAAAGGTTTTTGAGGCAATGGGGCACGGCGCTCTTGACGCGGTAGCCACACCGGTTTTCGACTTCTCGGGTAACGCCACAGGCGCGACGGAACTTGTGAACAAGATCCACTCGCTCAGGCGATTGATAAACGGCAAGAACTACTTCAAACCGGCGGTAACAAAGCCCGCCAGAAGTGAATCACCCATTGTGGCTATCGGCTCTTCCACCGGAGGGCCAAAGGCACTCGCCACCATTGTTGCCGCCCTGCCGGCCGGTTTCACTGCCGCGGTTGTTATTATTCAGCATGTCGATCAGCGGTTCGCCGAAGAACTCGCCAATTGGCTTAACAAACAGACTTCACTCGCCGTTTCGATTGCGGTCCACGGCGATACCCCGCAAGCGGGGAATGTCTATCTGGCCGGTACCAACGATCATCTGATCATCGACCGTGGGGGCAGGTTCGCCTATGTAGCAGAACCAAGGGACTACCCATACCGCCCATCCGTTGATGCCTTTTTTCAGTCACTCGCGGAGAACAGACCGGGACGCGACACGGCAGTGCTGCTGACCGGAATGGGGAGGGACGGTGCCGAAGGTCTCCTGAAACTTAAAAACCAAGGGTGGTTAACAATCGCCCAGGATGAAACTTCATCAATTGTTTATGGTATGCCGAAAGCAGCCGTCGAATTGGACGCGGCAAAGAAAATACTCAACCCGGAAAAGATTGCTCACGAATTGACGCTCCTCTACGGAAAAAAGGAATAGTTTATGCTCCAGACGAACAAAGAGTTAACAAAATTCAAGATCAAAGTTCTTTTGGTTGACGACCAGCAGATAGTCGGCAGCGCGGTATCTATGATGCTCGCGAACGAAAAGGATATCGAGTTCCACTTCTGCCAGGAGCCCGCGATGGCTCTTTCAGTGGCTGAAGAGATCGAGCCTACCGTTATCCTGCAGGATCTGGTTATGCCCGATATCGACGGGCTCACACTCGTTAAGTTCTTCAGGGGGCATCCAAGGCTGAAGGATGTTCCTTTGATCGTTCTCTCCTCGAAGGAAGAGGCGATAACCAAGGCCGATGCTTTTGAAGTGGGCGCAAACGACTACCTGGTGAAACTTCCCGACAAGATCGAGTTGATCGCCAGGATCCGTTACCACTCCCAAGGTTACATCGCCCTGATGGAAAGAAACGAGATGTACCAGGCACTGCTTGAAAGCAAGGAAGCCCTTGCTCACGAGCTGAACCGCGCCGCCGAGTATGTGATATCACTCCTCCCTGCACCTCTGAAGCAGGGGGTGGTAAGGTCGCAATGGAAGTTCGTTCCCTCCGCCGATCTTGGAGGCGACTCGTTCGGTTATCATTGGATCGACGATGAGCATTTTGCCGTTTACCTTCTTGATGTCTGCGATCATGGTGTTGGACCCGCGCTTCTCTCTGTTTCCGCACTTAATGTGTTGCGCAGCCAGACTCTCCCGAACACCGATTTCCGCGATCCCGTCTCTGTTCTGATCACTCTGAACGAAACTTTCGTGATGGAAAAGCAGAACAACCTCTACTTCACAATCTGGTACGGCGTGTTCAACAAAACCACACGCGAACTCCACTATGGAAGTGCCGGCCATCCCCCGGCCCTCCTCTACGAACCGGGAGGTGAGGTGAAGGAGCTGATCACCAAGAACCTGATAGTGGGCCACCTGCCGAAATTCCCCTATAAATCGGCCAAGGTTCATGTACCTGAAGGGTCAAACTTTTATGTTTTCTCCGACGGAGTGTATGAAGTTGAAGTGGAACCCGGAATAATGTGGACTCTTGAAGAGATGAGCGACCTTCTGAAGGCGCAAAAGAATGAGGAAAACAGCGAACTGGAAGGTCTTTACACCCACATTAAAGACCTTAACCACGATGCCAACCTCCCGGATGACTTCTCGATCCTGAAACTTATCTTCTAGAGGCCAATATTGCTAAAGAAACTTTCGATTCTCCTGGCGTTTCTTCTTACGGTGGCCGCAGCGCAAGACCTCCCAAAGGGTCTCACGCCTGCCGAAAAGGAGCTGATGAAAACCTATGTTTTCCCCTCTTCAACTGAAGGGGTGCAGACACCACCCGCTTTCCCCGTTAGAACAATGGCCGAATGGGAAACCCTCGGTGGACTGATAATCACTTGGACAAGCTATCAGTCGATACTTAGACAGATAGTTGACTTCGCTCAGGATGAAGTTCCCATCTACATTATCTGCTCCGACTCGAACACCGTTAAAAACTACCTTACGCAGGGTGGCGTGCCGCTGAACAACCTGAATTTCATCCTCGCCCCTTTTAACTCGATCTGGGTGAGGGACTATGGGCCATGGACCGTCTATGGCGGCGGGGTTGATTCACTTTTGCTCGTCGACTGGGTTTATAACCGCCCCAGGCCCAGTGATGACGCGAGCCCTCAGGCTTTCGCCAACCGCTATGGCGCGGTGCTTCACGAGACTACACTTGAGCCGTACCGTTTCGTGGCCACGGGCGGGAACTTCATGGCTGACGGGCTGGGTACAGGTTTTTCATCGAAACTGATAATAAACGAAAACTCATCGAAGACTGAGGCGCAGATCAATTCGATCGTATCCTCATTCATGGGGATCGACCGTTACATCAAGATGGATGTTCTCCCTTACGACGGGATACACCACATCGACATGCACATGAAACTGCTGGATGAAGAAACTCTTCTGGTTGGTGAGTATCCGCCGGGGGTTTCAGACGGACCTCAGATCGAACTGAACCTTCAGTATGTGAGAAACAATTTCCTTTCGCCGTTCGGGAGACCTTATAAAATTGTCAGGATCCCGATGCCGCCCGACGCTTCAAACATCTACCCAAGTCAGGGAGGCGATTACAGAACCTTCACCAATTCGGTGTTTGTCAATAAAACCGTGATCGTTCCCACTTACGATGTAAGGTATGACACAACAGCTTTGAGGATATACCGGGAGGCCCTTCCGGGATACAGGGTGATTGGGATTAACTCGAACGCGATAATCCCTGCCAGCGGTGCAATCCACTGTATTACCAAAGAGATCGGAGTTAAAGACCAGATCCATATTGTGCACGATCGTCTGCCACTGCTTCAGCCTGTTCCGGGTCTGGGATACCCCGTAAAAGCATACGCCAAGAGCAAGCTCCCCGTTACCCGGTCGTTGCTCTATTACACAACCGATACCCTCGCGGGATGGAACAGTGTCCCTTTGCAGAATATTACCGGTGACTCTGTTATCGGTTATATACCTGAAATGACACCGGGAAGGGATGTTTTCTATTATTTTTCGATTGCGACACAGAACCGCACGGTCACAAGACCCATCACTGCCCCCACCGGATTCTTCAGGTTTTTCACCGATGTGCCATTGCCGGTTGAGCTTTCGGATTTCGATCTCTTCACTCAGAATGGCGAGGTTGTTGTAACCTGGACAACCTCATCAGAAGTTAACAACCGCGGTTTTGAGGTCGAACGAAAGCTTGAAGGGAGTGAATATTGGAGTGTTATAGGGTTTGTTCAGGGAGCCGGTACTTCAACCGCGATGAAAAACTACAGATTCAGCGATAAACTTCCGGGAACAGGTACAATCAGCTACCGGCTAAAACAGTATGACAACGACGGCACCGTGAAGATGTTTAACGCGGCCTCCGTGGATGTTGAGGAATTCGGTTACGAACTATACCAGAATTATCCCAATCCGGTAAATGCTTCCGTGAACTCAACCGTGGTTTACTTCACGCTTAGAGATGACTCTTACGCCGCTCTTACTCTTTATAACGCTATCGGTGAAGAAGTGATGAAGCCGGTGAGTTCAATTTTGGGCAAAGGAATACACAAGGTTGAAATACCAACCCGGGAGCTCACAGCAGGGGTTTATTTTTACAGGCTGGAAACAATCCCGCAAGGGAACGGCATGAAAAACACCCTCATCAGGAAAATGATCGTAACCAAATAAATTGATCAAGATAAAAGAAGCAGGACGGAGGCCTCCGCCCTGCTTCAATGCGATCAATTAATCAGGCAGGATTTACTAAACCTATTTCTCTTTTTTCTCTTTATCTTCGGGTTTCCCGTCGGCCATCGTAAGGCCGAGTCCGCCGTGGTCAAGAACAATGTTGTGCTCCGCAGCCTTCTTGTGAATCCTGTATCCATCTATGGCTATCACTACGGCAAATGTCAATAAAACTAAAAGAACTACCATGATTTTCTCCTCTCGGGGCTATTGTTTAACATCACTGCATATTTATATGCAAATAGCATGCCAAAAAATTTCGACTCCGCATAACTCCTTATATAACAATAGGTTATGGAAATTCCTCCGGTTATTGAAAAATCAAGAATCGTTGAATAATTCAACAGCATTTTGGACGATATCCCCTAACTTCTTATAAAACAATGAGTTAGAGTTGTAAAAGATTTCAACACCTAACCCGGCATGTGTAAAAAAACCACAGAACAGCCGCCATAATAGTCAAAATTCTTTTTGATCAGAGAGATTTTTCGATATTTTAGCGGTTCACAAATATTATTTCTATTGATCTGAATTATCCGGTGCTTAATTATACGATAAAACAACTTTTCTCCGCGGCCCTTCCGCTGATAGCCCTCCTTTTTATTGGATGCGGTGACGGCCCACATACCGGTGATTCTCAGGTTTTTAACGAACTCTACCAGTCGCTCGAAACTCTTCCCCAAAACGATCCCTCTTTCCCGGTATTGATCGACTCGCTTATTGTTATCGCTGGCAGGGATCACAATAATGAAGAGATGGTGAAGGCACTTACCAGGAAGGCTGAGTATCTGATCACCATCGAGAAGAATGAGGAGGCGATCGTTACCCTCAACAGCGCGATCTCACTGGCTGAAGAGAACGGACTCAGTTTTCTCCTCGGCAGGAACATCGAGAACAAGGGGCGGGCCCTCTACAGGATGATGGACCGAAGGAAGGCCATCGAAACACTAAAACGCGCTGCCTCGGTTTACGAAGCGGCGGGTGATTCAACCGGTCTCGGTTCAGCACTCAATAACATGGGATTTATCTACTGGCAAGAGTCGCGGTTCGACAGCGCGATAATCTATTTCAACAACTCTCTCGAGGTGAGAAGCAGTCTCAAGAATAACGACCACCACGCCACAACCCTTAACAACCTCGGCACAATTTATTTCAACTGGTCGCTTTACGATAAGGCGCTCGACTATTTCATGAAGTCGCTCGATCTGCAAAAAGCTATCGATAATGCATACGGGATCACCATCAGCCTTTCCAATATTGGCCAAGTCTACAGCGAGACCTCACAGCATGAAGAGGCGATCATATATTACAGGGAGAGTCTGGGTTATGCCTTCAAATCTCAAGACACTTCAGTGATCGGATATGCCTACCAGGGTCTTGGGTTAGCGTATGATCATATTAATCTCGACTCATCAGGATACTACCTGAAACTGTCGCTTGATACTTACCGGGAGACCGACGATCACCGGGGTATAATGTTGGGGCTTAAGGGAATGGGTGAACACAACCTTAAGCAGAAGAATTATGAGGCCGCTGAAATCTATTTCAGGGAGATGCTCGATCTTGCCAAAGAACAAAATATAATACTCCGCGAGGCTGAGGCCCTTCTTGGGCTCGGAAAGGTGAACCTTGCCACGGGTAACCTGGAGGCGGCTAAAGGATATTTTCATCAAGGCATCGCGGCCGCTACTGATGTGAACAGCAAGATGATCCTTAGCAGTATCTTCAGGTCATTGAGTGAAATTCACGAGAGGAACGGCGACAGGGATTCCGCTCTGGTCACTCTGAAACGCCATCTCGACTATGCAAGACTCATCAGGGAAGAGGAGATGAGCCGAAGGTTGATCGGGCTAAAGAACAAGTTTCAGTTCCGGAAATATGAAGACGACCTGCAGCAACAAATATACCGGAACGATATTCAGAGTCTGATAATTATTACCTCGGGCCTTCTGCTTGTGCTGATCGCGGTTATCGCCTTCCTCCTCTACCGTATCTCGCGCAAAAAAGATCTCGCGAACAAGATATTATCAGAGAAAAACGCGATGATTGAATTGCAGGCCAAAGAACTTGAGGCGGCCAATCAGGAACTTACTGCTCTCGGCAGATCAAAAGACAAGCTGTTTTCGATAATTTCTCACGACCTCAGAAGCCCTTTTCAGATTTTTCTCGGGAATACCGAAATTCTGCTGAACGACTACGACTCGCTCTCGAACAGTGAGAGGCTTGAGTTCATCAGGATACTCAAGGAAACAGCCGATAACACCTATTCTCTCGTCGAAAATCTTTTGCACCTCTCGGCATCACATACGGGATCGCTTGAGTTTAAGCCTGTAAAAATTGATCTTGTGCCCGTGATAAAGGATATTCTCCGCCTTTACCGTCCGCAAGCCCTCGCGAAGAAGGTTGAACTTCAGGCAAAGGTCCCCGAAGGTCTCGAAATAACTGCCGACATAAACATGATCAGGATCATTCTTCGTAATCTGATAAACAACGCGGTTAAATACTCATTCGATGGAAGCACGGTTGAAGTGTCAGCCTCCTGTTCTGAACAGGGAATATTGATCGCGGTAAAGGACAACGGTATGGGGATGGATCAGGCAACGATCGACAGTCTCTTCCACATCGGGACGGTTACATCACAACCCGGCACTTCAGGGGAGAGGGGAACGGGACTCGGTCTGGGGCTCTCACGCGAATTTGTACAAAAGCACGGCGGTAATCTTGAGGTGCACAGTGAGCCGGGTGTAGGTACGGTGATCACCATCTCCCTCCCCGTCTGAGAGGCCGTAAGAGGAACTTTTCGATCCATCTCTTTGTCTAAATTAAATGGATGTTCGTTGTTATGGTTGTTGAACTCTTTTACCATAAATAATTGATCATTCACAAAATTGGAGAAGTCCGCGATCCACTACCCGGATCCGGATCTTTTTGGAGGAAATATAATGTCTTTCAATATCAATAAATTCACTGTCAAGGCACAGGAGACGATCCAGAAAGCTCTTGAAATCGCCGGCAGTTACGGGAATCAGATAATCGAACCTGTCCACCTCCTTGCCGCGCTCATCGAGGAACGGGGAGGGATTTCGGATTCCCTCATACAGCGTACCGGCGCGAACAGCGACCGGCTAAGGATAAAAGTTTCGGCGGAGATGGACAACCTCCCCAAGGTGAGCGGATCGGCCGCGAGTGATCCAAAACTTTCTCCCGCCACTTCTTCGGTACTCGACCGCTCAATGAAGCTTGCGACAGAGCTCAAAGATGAGTTCGTTTCAACCGAGCATCTGCTTATGGCTCTCACTGAGGATAATGGAGATTCCGGACGGCTCCTCAAGGATGCCGGGGTGACCGGCGACGACCTGGCCCGGGCGATCTCAACCGTCCGCGGTGGAAGCAGGGTGACCTCACAGAACGCCGAAGA
>Ga0116141_10001656_pt1 | contig 19160 bp, 20 predicted proteins | sample AD_UKC097_MetaG_FD_89744 | JGI IMG/M metagenome (GOLD analysis project Ga0116141, IMG submission 89744) | Active sludge microbial communities of municipal wastewater-treating anaerobic digesters from USA - AD_UKC097_MetaG | ecosystem: Engineered > Bioreactor > Anaerobic > Digestate | place: USA...
ATGGAGGAATACGCCACCAGTTTTTTCAGATCCTTCTGCGCCATGGCGCACAACGAACCGTAGACAATATTGATCAGTGCAATGGCTACCATCACCGGCGCAAACCACTTTGCGCTGTCGGGGAAAATCGGATAGCTGACACGGAGAATGCCGTAGGTTCCCATCTTCAGAAGAATCCCGGCCAGGATAACGCTGATTGCGGTCGGGGCTTCCACATGGGCATCCGGCAACCACGTGTGGAACGGAAACGCGGGGATCTTGATGGCAAACGCGACATACATCGCTACGAAACACAGGTTGCGGAATGTCGCGCCGACTCCCGATTGAAGCAATTGTTCGTTCAGTTGTGTCATATCGAAACTGTGCGGGGTTGTTGCCAGCCACATGGCGATCATTGCCAGGAGTAAAAATACACTGCCGAACAGCGTGTAAAGGAAAAACTTGATCGCTGCGTATTCTTTTCTCGGTCCGCCCTAGATCCCGATCAGGAAATACATCGGCAGCAACATGAGTTCCCAGAATACATAGAACAGAAACAGGTCCAATGCGCAAAACACGCCAAGCATTCCGGTCTCCAGCAGAAGGAACATCGCACAGTAGCCTTTAATGCGATCCTCGATTCCCCAGGAGGCCAGAATACAGATGGGGCAGAGGAGTACAGTCAGAAACACCATGGGTACGGATAGCCCATCCACTCCCATGTAATAATGGATATTGAACGCAGGGATCCAGGAGGCCTTTTCAATAAACTGGTAGCCGACCTGAGGATCGAACTGGATCAACATTCTCACGCCCAGTACGAGAGAAGGGAGGGTAAAGATCAAGCTGACGATCTTGATCCATTCTTTCTGTCGGCTTGGAATGAAAAGAATCGCGACCATGCCCAACAGGGGCAGAAATGTAATCAATGTCAAAAGCGGACCGGAGTCACTCATTCGACCAGGCTCCTACAGGAATTTTGTCACAATATTCTGGAACAATAGAATAAAGGCCACAATGGCGATCACTTTCATCACGTAATTCTGAACCATGCCGGACTGGAAAAATGTGGAGATCGTTCCGACCAGGCGGGTCCCCCAAGCCAGGAAATTGACCGCACCGTCCACGACATGCAGATCGAACACGCCGCTGATATACGACCAGGCCCGGGTGAAATAGGCGGAGAAATTGACCAGGCCGTCGATGACAATCCGGTCGAAAGCAGCAAGAATCCGCATGGTGAGCAGTGTCCCGCCGACGGCGGTCTTTTCGTAGATTTCATCTACGTAGTACTTGTTGTAAACAAGTCGATAAATCGGACCAAGCGTCTTCGCCCACCGCTCTGCGGAGCATTTTTTCCAGTAGTAGAAAGCAGCGGAAATCAGGATGCCCAGCCCGGCCATCAGAATGGAAAGGATCATTGCGATGCTGTGTGCGGCATGTGCGCCGTGTTCGGCATAGGCTCCGCCCACAGTCTCAACAGGGATTCCGGTCGAATAGGGAAGAACGAATCTCTCGAACCAGCCATGCTCTCCGAGCGCAAACCAGCCTGCGACCACGCTCAGCGTGGCCAGCAGAATCAAGGGGATGGTCATTACCCTGGGGGATTCATGCGCATGTTCGTACTGGTGACGATCGGCAGGCTTTCCAAAGAACGTCATGAAAATCAGGCGGAACATGTAGAAGGCCGTGATGCCCGCACTGACTAACAGACCGACAAAAATAATGCGATGGTTGGGGTGTTCCATTCCGAAGCGAAGCGCAGAAGCGAGGATGGCATCCTTACTGTAGAATCCCGAAAATAGGGGGACTCCGGAAATCGCGGCTGCGCCGATCAGCATGGTCCAGAATGTGATGGGCATCTTCTTGTGCAGACCGCCCATTTCACGCATGTCCTGGGTATGCACCGCATGGATTACACTGCCGCTGCACAGGAAAAGCATCGCCTTGAACGCGGCATGGGTCATCAGGTGGCATAGTCCGGCAGCGAATCCGCCGACCCCCAGGGCGGTCATCATGTACCCCAGTTGGCTGATCGTGGAATAGGCCAGGACCCGCTTGATATCGAATTGCGTAATGGCGATTGTCGCGGCGAAGAACGCTGTGATAAGGCCGATGTATGCGATGAACAGCAGGGCATCCGGCGAGAAGAGCGGATACAGTCTGCCGACCAGGTAGACACCGGCGGCGACCATGGTAGCCGCATGAATCAGGGCGCTGACCGGCGTGGGGCCTTCCATGGCATCCGGCAACCAGACATGCAGTGGCAATTGCGCGGATTTCCCGATTGCGCCGCAGAATAACAGAATGCCCGCGATGGTCCAGGTGGTCTCCGACCAGGCTCCGCTCTGCACCGCTTCCTGAATACCGCGAAACACTTCGATGAAGTTGAACGTGTGAGTCTGTTGGTAGATCATCAGCAGGCCGATCAACATGCCCACATCGCCCACACGGGTGGTGATGAACGCTTTCTTACAGGCGTCCGCCGCCGAATGTTTGCGGAAAAAGAACCCGATCAGCAGGTAAGAACTCAGTCCCACCAATTCCCAGCTGATATACAGCAGCAACAGGTTGTCGCACAGAATCAGCAACAGCATAGAGAAACTGAACAGCCCGAGCTGGCTGAAATACCTTCCATAGTAATCCTCCCCGTGCATATAGCCGATGGAATAGACATGTACGCAGAAGCTGACTGTTGTTACAACGACCAGCATGACCACAGTCAGATTGTCGATGTGGAATCCCCAGGCGGCATTACCGGTTCCGATAGAGAACCATTGCATGGTTGCCGTGACCAGGAACTGCGGATCGTGCGTGCCCGCGATCACGTGGAAGAAGACATACCAGGCAAGGCAGAACGGGATACCGATACATGCCGTTGCCAGCAGATCGCCGCCCCTCGGCAGGCGCTTGTTGAGGAAGATCAACACCACCGATGAAATCAGCGGCAGGAAAAGAATCGTCAGACAAATCCCAATCAGAGGTTGCATTGTTTTGAATTATTCTCGCATGGAGTTCATGCGGTCGATGTCGATATTGGCGTATTGCTGGTAAATCGCCAGAATGATGGCGAGGGCCACAGCGGCTTCCGAAGCGGCCAGGATCATGACAAAAATCGCGAAGATATGACCGTCCAGTCCGGTCGCCGTATAGTGATTGAACGCGACCAGGTTGATATTCGCCGCGTTCAGGATCAATTCGATTCCCATTAACAGACGGACTCCGTGCCGCCGTGTGACCAGGATGAACACGCCCAGCGTGAACAGGCAGGTCGATAGAACCAGGTAATGTTCAAGAGTCGGCTGCAAGATCACCGAAAAAACTCACTTTCCTATTCTTGTTCCTTGGCCTCTTGTCGGGCGAGAATCACCGCGCCGACCATCGCCATCAACAGCAAAACGGAAGCCACCTCAAAAGGCAGCAGGTATTTCGTCAGCAGGAGTTCGCCGATTGTCCGTGTTGTTGGTTCGGCTGCGCGTTCCATGGCATTCGTGGGCCAGGGGGTATACAGCACGACATGCAGCAACACCACGAACGCCATCCCGACTCCGATTACGGCGGATGGAATCTGAATGGCCCCTCGCCCCGGCTGTTTCATCAGCCCGCCGCCCTGCGTGAACATCACGCCGAACAGAAGCAGAACGAGTATCCCGCCGACATAGATCACCAGCTGCGCGATTCCCAGGAAGTCTGCCGCCAGATACAAGTACAGCCCCACCATACCCAGAAAGGTGAACAGGAGCGCGAAACCGGCATAGACCAGTGTCCTCGCGAACGCGGTAATCAGCGCCGATCCGACAATGACAGCCGCAAGCGCCCAAAACACGAGACTAGGGAGCCACTCGTCCACTCAGCGGAACTCCTAAAGGTTTTGTTGTTCGTTTTCGATCTCCCGGCTTCGGGGGAATCGGATTCGAACAGAAATCTCGAATCATTTGAGTCCGATCTCGAAAGACGGTTTCGTAATCCTCGGACATGAAAATGCTCTCGGTCGGACAGACCTCGGTGCATAGAGCACACCAGAGACATTTGGTGTAGTCGATGGTGAACCGCATCGGTTGTCGGTCTTTTCCTTTTCCTTCGCCTTCAGATTCGATACAGCCGACCGGGCAGACATTGACACAGGCGTTGCAGGCGATGCACCGGCTTGCATCATTCACGACCATGCCGCGCAACCGCTCCGGCATGACTCGGCGTTCATCGGGATACTGAAGGGTACAGCCGGGGCTGAAGAGTTCCCGCAGGGTAACCTTCATCCCTTTCAGGCTTGTCGTAAATCCTTCAAATACTTCCTGAACGATGTTCACCATAGTCGAGAATCCATATTTGCAGTTCCCGGATCAGGGAACTATTTCACTTGTCCGAAAATATACATCCACAACCCGCTGCCGACGATATTCAGCAGTCCGAGCGGAATGAGGAATTTCCAACATAACGCCATCAATTGATCGACGCGGAATCGGGGCAATGTCCAGCGTAACCACATGGTCAGGAAAATAAACGCGGAGCATTTCAGCACGAACACGACAGGATCGGGAACGAACTGGACGCTTCTGGGCAGCACACAATTCCAACCACCGCAGAACAGAAGCGTGCTCAATGCGGCGACTACAAACATATCCGCATATTCCGCCATGAAAAAGAACGAGAACCGTATTCCGGTGTATTCGGTATGAAAACCGGCGACCAGTTCCGATTCGGTTTCCGGCAGGTCGAACGGTGTCCGGTTTGTCTCTGCAAGAGAGGAAATGTAATAGCAGATAAACGAAAGAAACAGGAACGGATTTCGGAACGCATACCAGCCGAAAATCCCGCCCCAGCCGAACAGGCCGGTCTCCTGGGATTGGACAATTTCGCCAAGGTTCAATGTTCCGGCATACATGATTACCGGCATCAGATGTAGCGCGGACGGGATTTCATAGCTGAGAAACTGAGCTGCAGTTCTCATGCCGCCGTAGAGGGACCATTTATTATGAGAAGCCCATCCGGCCATGATAATCCCAATAGCGACAATGGCCGATACCGCGAGAATATAGAACACGCCGATATTGATATCGCTGACCACCAGTTTCGGGCCGAACGGGATCGCGGCATACGCGAGCAATGCGCCCCCGAATACCAGGACAGGGGCTTGAATGAACAGCCATTTATCGGCCATGGCCGGGATAATGTCTTCTTTCAGGAACAATTTGAGTCCGTCCGCTGCGGTCTGAAGCCAGCCATGGAACCCGCCGACATACATCGGTCCGAGACGGGCCTGCATGTGTGCGGAGACTTTTCGCTCCGCCCAAACTGCCACTAACGCCACGACTGCCACCCAGGCCAGCATGATTCCCGCGCCGATCAGGGCGATCAGCAGAACGACCACGGAAACGGGCCAGGCGGACAGGATCTGCTCGTGCAAATAGGGAACAAAGTGCATCAGCGGTCCACCTCCCCCATCACGAGATCGAAACTCCCCAGGACTGCAACGAGATCGGAGACCAGCATATTCCGCGTCAATTCCTGAACGGCGCTGAGGTTACAGAAAGAAGGTGCCCGGACCTTCACCCGAACAGGTTTCTTGCTCCCGTCGCTGACAACGTAGAAAGCCAGTTCGCCACGGGGATTCTCGGCTCGGAAATAGCATTCCCCGATGGGAGGCTTGAATTTGCGGGGCATTTTTGCCCGAAACGGCCCTTCGGGGATGCCCTCCAGGGCCTGCTCACACATCTTCACACATTCATACATCTCGCGGACCCGAACCATGTATCGGTCCCACGTATCGCCCACCGTCCCTTTCTCACCTCTGCCAATGCAGACATTCCAATCGAACCTGTCGTAGATGGAGTAGGGTTCATCGCGGCGGAGATCCCAATCCACTCCCGACGCGCGGAGAGTCGGGCCGGTGCAGCCGTACGCAACGGCTCTCTCAGCGGAAAGAGGGCCGACATTTGCGGTTCGGCGGATGAAAATTCGGTTGTAGGAAAGCAATTCGTTGATTGCGTCGAGTTTCGGAACGTACTGCCGGAGAAAAGCCCTGCATTTTGCGGCGAAGGTCGGTGTGATATCGTCCGTCACACCGCCGATTCGAATATACCCATAGCACAACCGCCCCCCGGAGATTTCCTCCAGAATATCGAGGATTTCCTCACGTTCGCGGAAAGTCAGCAAGAACGGAGTAAATGCTCCCAAGTCAATCCCATAAGTTCCCACCATGACCAGGTGACTCGCGATCCGATTCAGTTCTGCCACGATCACACGGATGTACTCCGCGCGTTGGGGAACCTCAATCCCGGCCAGTTTCTCCACGGTCATGGCCCAAGCCCAGTTGTTGTTCATGGAGGACAGGTAGTCCAAGCGATCGGTGTATGGGGTATATGCGTCGTACGTGACGTTTTCGCCGATTTTCTCGGCGGCTCGGTGCAGATAACCGACGGAGGGGACCGCTTCCTGGACCTCCTCGCCATCCGTACGAAGAAGGAGCCGGAGTACCCCATGGGTGCTGGGGTGTTGCGGCCCCATGTTAACCAATAGTTCATCACTCCCGGAAGCCAGAGTCCGCCGTTCCTCAACGCGAAATCCCAACGATTTTAAGTCCGCATCCATGGCTTCTTCATCAACCCCTGTCACAAACCCAACCCACGGAGTTTCTCATGGGTCGGCATTTCATAATCTTTTCGCAATGGATGTCCGATCCATTCGTCCGGAAGCAGGATCCGTCTCAGATCCGGGTGGCCTTCAAAGACGATTCCGAGCAAGTCGAATGTCTCTCGTTCCAGCCAGTCTGCCGACGGCCAGATGTCGGCTAGAGTGGGGACTATCGGCGAATCTTTTGAGACCTCGATCTTGAGAACGACAAAATGTCGTTTCGGCATGGAAAACAAGTGATACACGACGGCGAGCGTCTCGGCCTGATCCAGGCCGGTGATGCAATGAAGCAGGTTGCATTGCCAATCGGGATCATCCCGCAGGAACTTGCAGATCTCCGGCAGAGCGTCCGACTGGACCAGGATGTATCGATCGGGCTGGGTATCGGATAGGGAACGGACTGTGTCCCCGAAACGGGATCTCAAGACCGGGAACGCATCTTCGGTCCTGAATTTCATTGAGTTATTGATTAGCGGCGGATTGGGTTCACCCGCCTTTACCTCGTCGTTCATGTCGATATTTTCTTTCTCAGGATGCGATCCTGTCGGACTTTTTCCTGGAGTTCCAACAAGCCTGCAAGCAGCGTTTCGGGGTGCGGGGGGCAGCCGGGAATATAGATATCCACCGGAATATAGAGGTCCACGCCCTTTACCACGCTGTATCCGTGTTTGTAGTACGGCCCACCGCCGATGGCACAGGACCCCATGGCCATCACCCAACGCGGTTCCGGCATGAGATCATAGAGCTGCTTGAGGCGGGAGGCCATTTTGTAGGTAACCGTGCCGGCCACAATCATCAGGTCCGCCTGGCGGGGGGAAGGGCGGAATACGCCCGCCCCGAATCGCTCCAAATCGTACCGTGAAGCGCCGGTGCACATCATTTCGATTGCGCAGCAGGCCAAGCCGAAACTCATCGGCCACAGCGAGGACTGCCGCGCCCAGTTGAACACCGAATCCACACTGGTGACAATCACATTATCGTTGAATTTGTTTTCCAACAGGCCCATGATTTGTGTCCTCAGGCGCGGGGTGTCCGCCGGGCCAAAACCCATTCCAGATGACCTTTTTTCCAGACATAGGCCAGTCCGACCGTCAAAATCAACAGGAAAATGAACATTTCCACAAAAGCGAACAATCCCAAGTCCTTATATACAACCGCCCAGGGGAACAAGAACAGCACTTCGACATCGAAAATAATGAAGATAATGGCGACAATGTAGAATCGGATGTTGAAGCGAACCCACGGTCCTCCGACCGGTTGTTCGCCGCATTCGTACGTGTTGAGTTTCTGGGGGTAGGGGTGCTGTGGGCGGAAAAGGCGATTCAGGATCAGGTTTCCGGCCACGAAGGCAATAGCTACCAAAAGAAACACCAAAATTGCGGCATACTGCGCCGACATCTCTCTCATTCCCTTGTTGCCTTCGGGATTAACGCAACCACTCCCGAAGACAGATTACGGTAGACCCTTCATTCAAGCAAGACAAGGTGGGGGGTAAGGATTAGCAACCGTGTTTCTTTTAAGTTGATTTGTCTAGATTTATGTCCGCCAGTTTCTCTCCAATCTCTCCCACATTCTCAAAAACGAAATCCACTTGGGTCGTCGAGTTGTCATAATCCTGGCGGGTGGTTTCACCGGAGAGAACGAGAATGGAGACGAGGCCGTAATCGCGGGCCATTTTCATATCGGTATACAGCCGGTCGCCGACCATGGCGGTTTGTTCTGCCATCGTTCCCAGACGTTCGAGAGCCGCCTCGATCATGGGGCGATACGGCTTGCCGAGAACAACAGGCCTTCGCCCCGTGGCGGCCTCCAACAGCGCAATCATGGAACCGGTATCCGGTATCGGCCCGCGCTCGCTCGGACAGACCAGGTCGGCATGGGTGGCGTAATAGGGCAACCCGGCACGGAGAAGATGCGCTGCCCGCTCCAGCTTGGTGTATGTCAGGGTCAAATCGAACCCGATCAGAACCGCTTCGGGCGAGGCGGAATCCAGGTCAAATCCGGCTTCCCGTAATTCCGTCTCCAGACTGGGAGTGCCAAGCACGAAGAGAGACCGGATATCGGTCTCTTTCCGCAGGTATCGGATTGCAGACCAGCCGGAGCTGAGAATGTTCGCCGTTCCGGCCTGAATGCCGCGAGACACAAGAGACTTCGCGTAATCCGATGTGCTTTTTGAAGAGTTATTCGTCAGAAACAGGTGGCGCTTGCCCTGGTTCCGCAGTACCTTGAGAAATCCTGGAGTCCAAGGAAACGTCTTTGTCCCCAGATACAACGTGCCGTCCAGGTCGAGCAGAAAACCCTGAATATCCGCCAAGGAAGTCATGGGATTGTCTAAATAGCCGCCAGATTTTCTTTAAGATAGTCGATTCCTGGAATGGGCGTTGGGTTAATCCCCATGAGGACCGCCAGGTAGACACTGACAAAATCACCCAGGCTGATGAGCGACATCATCCGCGCCAGAAGTCCCTCACCGCGTGAATGCACTTCACGAATGGGAACGCCGTACGTTCCGATTATCTTTTTCATCAACTCGAGACGATGAGCGATGCGGAGATGATCCTCTTTGTCCCGGAGATACAGCACATACAGCAAGGGCAACAGCGCTTCCTGCGGCTTGACCGGCTTCCCATCGGGATAAATCGGAGCGCGGGAGAAAATCTTCTCGCCGATGGATTCCCTGGTTACGGGCCAGCCCAGGATTTCATTGTGGTTCATTTCCGGCAGGATATTGATATGCGCCAGCATCTTGGCGTTCTCATTGATCTGGTTTTGCCAGCGGAGGGCAACCGGGCCGAGGTGATCCACGGCGGTATAGATGACAGGGAATTTCCCGGCCAGGTCCATGGCGATCTGTTTCGCGAGGTTGCCGCTTGCCGGGGACTGCGGGCCGTATTCGGCGACACACTTGTCCAGGCCCTCGATGGTCTGAGCAATAGCGACATCCTGCGGTGGCGCGAATCCCCAGCGGTCGAAAAACACAATCAGCGGTGTCAGCGAGAATCCGAGTGCTGCTCGTGGCGAGTATCCCTCCGGAAGATCGAAATGCCCGTGACCGTTCTCAAGGGCCATCTCACGAATGACGTCCTTCGGTGTGCCATTGGACAGGGTGAAAATCTGGCAGTTCCGGGCGAGCGCCTCCCGGTAAGCATAAGCGGTCTCCTCCGTCGTGCCGGAATAGGAGGAGATGATGGTCAGGGTTCGCGGCGAAGCGCAAGCAGGCAAACGGTAATTCCGGGAAACCTCGAAGGGGACACGCAGGTGATTGGACAAATAGCTGCCCAGAAGATCCCCCACGATGGCAGAACCGCCCATGCCACACAAAACGATGTGGTCTACACCACGCAATGTTGGCAGCGGGGCCGATTTCGCTCGCCGATAGGTCACACGCCAATGGTCTGCGAATTCCGCAGTCCATTTCAACATCCCTGCCGGGTCGATCTGTTGAATCCGTTCCGGATTGTCCAAAATTATGCTTGACACAATATGCTCCTTCAGATCACAAGCACTGTTTTTCTTCTAAAAAAGATCCCGTGCGCCTGTCCTAAGAAAGCTCGGTCGCAGATGCCACACCGAGGAGTCTTGTGTTATCCGGTCAACCCCCACCTAACCTCCCCCGATCTTCGGGGGAGGGACCTCTCGCCCACTTTTTTTATCCAATCACCGGCCCCGCCGGAGCGATGCTCACGACTGGCCTGTTGAGACAAGGTCTCATTATAGGTCGAGTAAAGCACAATAGGAGAGAAGGTGACATGATCCATCATCCCGGCCCCGAATGTCGGACGGAGCAGATCTCGTCTATTCCGGCCAATTCCTGTCTATAATGCGGATTACCTTTGTGTTCTATTTCTATTATCGGGCTGTTGCTTATGAAAAGGTTCTTGCTGTCTCTCTGTCTGGTGCCGCTTGGTTATGCCGGAGTGTGGTTGCTTCTTTCTCATCATTTTGTCTGGGGGCTTTTGGTGTTCCTGGTATGCGGCATTGCCGGGCATTTCCTGACCCGTGAGATTTTCTCTTATTGTTCCGAAGAGGCGGAATCGACACCGTTGACTTGGCCCCGCTGGGCGCATTGGGCGGTCTGGGGCCTGGTTGCGGCAACCGGTCTGATATTGCCCATTCTTCGATTGTGGAAAGCGCAGCCGTCTTGGATTCATTTGGACGCCGCGCTGTTCTTGCTGCTGAGCCTGATTCCGGCCCTTCGGATTGTGCTGCGTCCGGGTGTCAAGGAGCGATGGGCGCAACGATGGCCGATGATTCTTGTGCTGTTGTCGGCGGCTGTTCTGGGAGGATATGCCCTGGAGCGGATTCCGATGACGGTCCATGGGGATGAGGGCGAGATGGGGTGCTGGGCGCGGGAGATTCTGCGCGGGGAAGGTGTGGATCTATTCGCTCCCGGCCGATGGTATGCCATTCCGAACCTGTTTTTCGGGCTGGGCGCATTCGGCATGTTTCTCTTTGGAGACAACTTATTCGGGCTGCGGATGCATGTTCTCTGCCTTGGGCTGTGCGCGCTGTTTTTTGCCTACCTGGCAGCGGAACGCTTGTGGGGCCGTCGGGCGGCGTGTATCGCATCGGTGATTCTCGCCGCGAATCCCTATTTCATTCATCTCATGCGTTGCGGGGTGGGATACACCCAGGCGACTTTCTTCGGATCGGTCGTATTCTATTGTTTTGTCAGGGCTTACGATGACCGAAAGCGTTTTGGGGCGTACCTGTGGATACATCTGGGCGGCGTGTTTCTGGGGCTGAGCCTGTTGTCGTACCAGGCGAATCATATTCTTCCGCCGTTGTGGGGACTGTCGTTTCTTTTTGCATGGGTTGTGCGCCGGATCGACTGGCGGCTGTTCCTGAAAGGAATCCTCGGAGCGTATACGGCGATGCTCCTGGTGATTTCCCCACTTCTGCTCCTTGGCGGAATCGCCCATCTCCCGTTTCGGGACCGTTCTCAGCAGGTGGTCATCTTTTCGGATGGAGCCATGCGGCACCTGGAGTCGGTGTATCACACCAACGGCGACCGGAGAATAATCCTGCACGAGCAGATCAAACGCGGATTGCTGGCTCCAGTGGTGTATCCCGATAAGAGTCTGCAATACGGAGGCCCGAAGCCGATACTCGATCCGGTTGCGGGAGGGCTGCTCATGCTGGGGGTCGTAATTGTGTGCTGTTCGATCCTCCATGCGCGAGAGGTGTTTCCCCTCCTCTGGGTTTTATCGCTTCTTACAGTGGGTGCGGCTCTGACTATCGATGCCCCGTTTTATCCCAGAATTGCGGGTGTTGTTCCGGTGCTTGCTCTGCTGGCAGGCCGGACATTGGACCGGCTTACACGGCTTCCTGGGGAAATTCGAAGCCGATTGGTTCGCGGCGTTCAAATCGGGGCGGTCGCTGTTGTTCTTGGCGTGATTGTTTTTCACAATATCCGCACGTATTTCTGGGAATATCGGCCCGACCGGTCCATGCATTATTGTGTTACTGCGATGGCGCGCTGTATCTCCGAGCAGAGTCCGGAGACATTCACGTATTTCATGGTTCCGCCGCAGTTCTATTTCAACATGGGCACCATCCGTCTGATCGCGGGTGACCATCCGGGGATGGATGTGGAGAACCCGTCGGCAATCATTTCGGGTTTGCCTTCAAATCCCGAACGACCGCTCTTGTTTATTGTTGGCGTGCAGCATCCGGATGCGGTCGCGATGATCCGGGAACGATATCCGAACGCCCAGGTTACGGAACATCGAAATCGCGACGGGACGCACCTGTTTACGTCGGTGCTTGTGTCCTCTGCAACTCCGTCCGAGACATAGGTTTTTCGATGAAAAGAATTATACTGGAACATCTTTGCCGCAGGGGTGGCGCATGAAACGTCTGCTGTTTGTCATGGACACGTCGGAGATCGCGGAACCGTCGCTGGCCCTGTCGCTTGACCTGGCGCGGGGACTGCGGGCGTCTCTCTCGATTCTGCGTGTGACCGACCCCGTGCTGAAGCAGCTGGATGGGTATATTCCGCACGATCATAAAGCCGAGGTGGCGGCGATTGCGGCGGGAAAGATGGACCGGCAGCTGACGGAAGCCATGCGGGCTGCATTGCAGGTGAAAGTGACTTGCCGACCGCTGGTGAGCAGCGGGGATGTCTGCGCAGCGATCATGGCGGAGGCGGATGAGGCCGATATGGTGATCATCGGACGAAGAGGTCCGGGGGCCACTCTTGCCTATGGAATGAGCGATGCCATTGCGGAATCCTTTCTGCGGCAGGTACCGGTTCCCGTTGTGATGGCCGGGAGAGAAATGCGGCGTATTCGAAATATCCTGATCGCGTTCGATGGGCAGCACGGCTCCCTGAAAGCCATGGCGGTCATTCTGGACCTGTTGGTGTTCTGGCGGGGGGACCCATTGATACCGAGAGTGCTATGCGTGGGAAATGAGACGGAGACGGAGGAAATCGCCGAACAGGCGCAGAAACTGGCAGATGCCCGGAGCGTGAAAATCGGCCTGATTCGCGATCCTGGAAAGGTGGAAGAGGCGATTGTTCGTATTGTGGAAGAGAAGGAAATCGACCTGTTGGCGATGGGGGTATACAGCAAAACACCTCTGCATCAGCGTCTTTTCGGCAGTGTCACGCAGCATGTGCTCTCAACGGTGGAATGCTCGATGCTGGCGTGTCACTAGACTTATTCCCTCGACCTCATCCTCCGCTTGAGAGATAATCCCGGGTCCTTGAGACAGATTCGCGAGCTATTTCAGGAAGCACGACGATGGTTGAATATCGAAACGTTGTCGACATGAAGCGACCGGTTGTGAGAAGTGTAATCATTGCGGATGACGACCGACTTACGCGCTCCATTTTGCGTAGCGTACTGACCAGGGCCGGATACTCCATCCTGGGCGAGGCTGAGACCGGTCTAAAAACGGCTGTGCTCTATGAAGAGCATCACCCGGACATTCTACTGCTGGATATCGACATGCCCGGAGGGAGCGGGATCACGATTCTCCGTCTGATTCGCGAAATGGATCGTAATGCACGGGTGATTATGCTGACCGGCGACACGACGCCCAAAACCGTATCCGTGGCTTTGAGACTGGGTGCAAAGGATTATGTCTCCAAGTCAAGCGGCGAGGAAAGACTGTTGACGGCAATCAGGAAAACTCTCGGACAGGAAGATTCCTCCTGAACGGGGGACAGTTCATCCTGGGTTTTTCTTGTCTTTTCCGAATCAAAAAGGAACATCGTTCATTCCACCGGGCGTGCCGAGAATGACGGAACTCTCGTCGAATTCGCCCCTTTCGACAGGGGCGGGGGGTACTCCCTCATCACCCTCACGAGCCAGATTCTCGAACCGGGTGTACTCCCGGATGAAATAGATACCGAATTCACCGATGGGACCGTTGCGGTGTTTGCCGATGATGACACTGTGCTTGTATTGAGTCTGTTGCGAATTCTCATCCGGCATATCGCCGTTGCCATGACCTTTCAGCGCCTCCCGATGCAGGAACATCACCAGGTCGGCGTCCTGTTCAATGGCACCGGACTCCCGTAGATCCGACAGCCGTGGTTTGTCGTTTCGTTGCTCGACCGCTCTCGATAGCTGGGAGCAGGCGATTACCGGGATTCCCAGCTCACGCCCCAATGCTTTCAAGGACCGCGAAATATCGGCGACCTCCTGCTGCCGACTTTCTTTGATCCGGTGGCTTACCATCAACTGGATGTAGTCCACGATTACCAGCGCCAGGTCGGGATATTCGGCCTGCAGGCGGCGGGCGCGAGAGAATACATCGGTGGGTGTCAGGTTCGGCGTATCGTCGATGAACATGGGAAGGTCGTGCAGTTCGTCGGCCATCGCGAGCAGTTTTGCGGCATCGCTTCGACCGATCCGTCCTGCGCGCAACTTCTGCAAGTCGATCCGTGCCTGGGAACACAGGACGCGCTCGGCCAACTGCTCGCAACTCATTTCGAGAGAAAACACCCCCACCGGCAGTCCGGAGCGGGCCACATTCTCCGCGATATTCAGGACCAGCGAAGTTTTCCCGACCGACGGACGTGCCGCCAGCACAATCAGATCGGATTTCTGCAATCCCCCCGTGAACGCATCCAGATCCCGGAATCCCGTCGCCAGGCCGGTCAGTCCGCCTTTCCGCTCGAAGGCCAGGTCCACCTTGCGGACCGTCTCTGCCAACAGGTCCTGCAATCGAACAAACGAACGCCGCGCGCGGGTGCGCGATAGGTTGAACAGACTTTCCTCGGCCCACGCCAGGAGAGAACCGACCTGTTCCGGACCTTTCTGGGCTTTCTCGGAGATCTCCGCGCACGCGAGAATCAATCTCCGACGAAACGAGTGCTCCCGCACGATCTCTGCATGATGCCGGACATTTGCCGAAATTCCCACGGAATCGACCAACTCCGCCAGATATGCCGGTCCGCCACATTCTTTCAAGTCGCCGGAGCGGCTCAACAATTCCGCAAGACCGGTCAAATCGACCGGATGCCCCTCCGCGGTCAGGTCGATGAGCGCGTGGAAAATTTTCCGGTGTCCCGGCAGGTTAAAATCATCCGCCGTGATGATCTCCTGGGCGGCGTAAATGGCCGCCTTATCGCGGATCATTGCTCCAAGCACAGCCTTCTCGGCGGAATCGTTGAACGGAAGGGTATTCGAATCGGACATAAGGATCGCCTCTCCTGGAACATCTTGCCGCAAGAAGACGAATCTCTCTAGGCGGGTCTGCGTCAAGTGGATTGACGGCGGGAAATTCAAGGATATAATACTGAACAAATGAGCAGTTTTCATCGTCATATTGCCTATATTCGCATCGTGGACGAGGTCGGAGAGAATCGGCAGGCGAGTCTGCCGGTAGACAGACAGATTCGCGCAAGAACTCTCTCCCCCAAGATTGGAGGAGACACAGAGGGGGTTGAATTTACAGGACTTATCAAGCCAATCCTGAGCGACAGGGTGCGGGGATCGCTGTGGGGTCTTTCGCAGGCGCTCTTGGCAAGATACCGCGCAATCACGCCCCTGGTGGAGCAACGGGGAACCGGTGGGGCGTATCTGGATCTCTCGGGAATGGAATCTGTTTATCGGGAACCGGCGAGACAACGGCTGCGGAGAATCGTGGAGAGCGCATTTCAGGAAATGAATGTCGCGCTCAGCGCCGGTCTCGCCCGAAATAAGATCCTGGCGTATCTCGCTGCATGTCACTCAATGGCGGGCCAGGTTTTCGAGCTGGATATAGAGCGCGAGTCGGTGTTCCTGGAGAGCCTTCCGTTGCAAAGTCTGCCGGGAATGGAGAGTCGAATCGTCCGGTTGCTGAGCGATTACGGTGTGCAGACAGTGGGGGAGTTTGCGGGATTGCCGGAGAAGATGGCGGTCGGACTGGTTGGACTGCGTGCGCGGCAATTCCTGGCGTGGGCGCGCGGTGAGGATGATCGACCTGTCCAACCGGGGCGTTCGGATGCTGGGGAGCACCGCGCCTCCGTCACATTTCCGACCGATACGTTGGACTACGGGGCCATTGTCGATGCCGCCTATCGCCTGGTTGACCACGGCCTGTTCGATTTGCGGCAGGAGTCCAGGAGAGTGAGGCTGGTGCGGATATGCGTGATCCACCGGGATCGGCGGAAAAGCAGCGCCTCGCACCGGCTGAAATGTGCGACAGGACTGTACCCGGAACTGCACCGGATTGTGGAACGACTGCTTGAACGGGTGTTGGCCCGGCGCGTGCGGATTCGCGTTCTTGAGATCACCCTGGCCGATTTGGAACAGGAAGATCCGCAAATCCTGCTGTTCCCCAAAGGGGAAGATCGACTGGCGCGACTGTGTCGGGTACTGGATGGAATTTGGTTCAAATACGGGAGAATCCTGGAATTTGCGGATACACCCGCGTTGCGGAAAGTGCAACGATCCGAACCAGGTGGGTTTCGATGATCGTGCAAAAGAAAAGCCACGCACAGTGGCTTCATTATGGATGGGATGTGCATTTCTGTCAGGAGGTTTCCGAGGCCTTATCGTGCAGACAGGTTTTGCGTTCCATCCTGATCCGGGGATGAAATCCTCCGTGATCGTCATATATTATCGGCGGATTAATGGGAATCTTGAGGATTTTTTCTGCATTGCGACATCAAGAAATTTTCATCTTTATGACCTTAAGATTCGTGTCGGACCGCCGATACCTATAGCGTCAGCAATACATAGACAAAGAGAGTTTCTTCCACAAGCTCTACGTAGGGTTGAACTTCCTGACTTCCTGTCAAAGGGTTTCCGAGGCCTTATCGCGCAGACAGGTTTGGTAGTTCAATCCTTTTTTTTATTTAACTCCCGTCACACAATTTGCGAAGAAGAATTCACGGAGCCGGGATCGGACCGTAGGGGCGTGTGATATTCCCCGGACCGAACCGAGTGACATCCCCGTTGCTCATCAATCCATTTGTCGGGTCATATCGAGAACCGTATTCGTTGACATGATTGGGGCCGATGCTGCGGATCTGGTACCGCACAATTCCCGCAAAAGCCCGATCATTTGGAGGGGCATACCATTGGTTGGGATACCCGGTCCAGGCGTTGAAATCCGCCAGAAGGCTTTCGTAATCTGCTGTTCCGTACTCATGCGTGGAGATTACGTAGAAGGGGTCATACTTGTGGATATACCCGAATTTCCCGTCGCCCCGGTCGGCCTTGGCGGGAGCGAACGGGTCGGGATTCAGGCCGGCAATATAGGACACGGGCGTCGTGAGCCAGTAAATCAGGTCGGCGGGTGGATACTTGTTGTTGTGATCCAATCCATAAGATTCCATGGCAAGTGCGTAGGCGTTGTGGTCCGCTTCCACGCGGGAGATCTTTGCCCGAACTTGTGCATTCATAAAATTCGGCACAGCAATCGCGGCCAGAATGCCGATGATCGCAACGACGATCAGGAGTTCGATCAGTGTGAATCCTCTCCTCATTGTCTTGTCCCCCATCTTTCCGTATGATGTCGTTTGATTGAGATCTTAGCAGAGAGATACATTGAGATCCAGAAGAAATGTCTGCGGGAGGCTTTCCCGGTGGACAGGATGGACGGAGTGAACGTTGTGGACAGGCGAGGTGATGATGACAGAGTTTCGAATTGCAATTGTGTGTTATCCGAGTGTCGGCGGAAGTGGGGTTGTGGCCACGGAGTTGGGAATGGCGCTGGCCCGCCACGGGCATGACATTCATTTTGTGTCCTATGATGTCCCTCGGCGGTTGGAATCGCTGGGTGGGCGATTCAAGTTTCACCATGTGGATGTGCCGCTGTATCCGTTGTTTCGATTCGAGCCGTATATCTTGGCTTTGGCCACCACGCTGTACGAATTAGCCGCCGAAAACTGCGTGGATATCATCCACGTACATTATGCTATTCCTCACAGCATGGCGGCCTACCTGGCTCGGCAAATGCTGCGCGAGAACCAGAAACACGATGTCAGAATCATCACCACCCTTCATGGCACCGATGCCGAGCTGGTCGGGCAAATGCCTTCGTTGCGGGCCGCCACGGAGTTCGGTGTGAATATGAGCGATGCGGTCACCGCGGTGAGCGAGTATCTGCGCCGGGTGACCGTCGAGGAACTGAACGTGAAGCGGCCCGTGGAGGTGATTTTCAATCCCATCAATACGCAGGTGTATTGTCCCTCGGAGAATCGTCCGGCGACGGGCAACCAGGTCCGGCGAATCGTGCACATCTCTAACTTCCGACCCGTGAAACGCATTCAAGATGCAATCAAAGCGTTTGATCTGATCTGCCATGCGGTTCCCGCACGACTTCTGTTTGTCGGCAAAGGACCGGACCAGTCCACTGCGGAAATGCTGGTGGAACGGTTGGGATTGTCGGATTGTGTGGAGTTCCTTGGCGCGGTTGTTCAGGCGGATGATATCCTGAGACGAGCGGACCTGCTTTTGTCTACCTCGGAGAGAGAATCGTTCGGATTGACCATCGCGGAGGCGATGGCCTGTGAGGTTCCGGTTGTAGCCACGAATGTGGGCGGAGTACCGGAGGTGCTGGAGGATGGCGTATCCGGCAGGCTGGTCCCGCTGGGGTGCGTGCAGTCCATGGCGGAAGCGGCAATAGAGATTTTACGCGATCCGCAGCAGGCGCAGGCGATGGGGCAGGCAGGTCGAAAACGGGTCCGGGAACGGTTCGATCAGGAAACGATTGTGCAGCAATATGAGAATCTGTACTGGCGGATGATGGAATAGCCGACGCTTACGGAATTCTCCACAGGCAGGCTTGCAGCAGGCTGAGAATCTCCGGCGGATTCATGTAAGCGAAACGCAATCCCAGGATGCTGAGGATCGAACGCGCCGCCATGGCCATGCACGCAAGAAACAACAATCTCCGGTGAACGACATTTCGAACGGTCAAGGCGAAAGCGGGGAAGATCTGCATGTACCAGAATTGCGCCAGCGGTATGGTCTTCAGCGAAAACAGAAACAGAAAACAGGGCGAATAATCTACCACCGTTCCGTTGCGATATGCCAGCCAGATAATCAGGATCAATACGCCAATCGAGGTGGCGGCGTTGGTCAGGATCAGCCACCAGGGTTGATAGG
>Ga0116141_10001665_pt1 | contig 19110 bp, 15 predicted proteins | sample AD_UKC097_MetaG_FD_89744 | JGI IMG/M metagenome (GOLD analysis project Ga0116141, IMG submission 89744) | Active sludge microbial communities of municipal wastewater-treating anaerobic digesters from USA - AD_UKC097_MetaG | ecosystem: Engineered > Bioreactor > Anaerobic > Digestate | place: USA...
AGATTTAGTGCAAAAAAAGCTACTCCCGTGACTTCAGACCGGAATAAATATTTTTCATAATCTCAGCTTTTGCAGGATTGCCGGCAACTGCATTGCTTGTGAACATCATGATACCCGACGAAGCGGCCCCTGCCCCATAACGCATAACCTTGCCGAATTCTTCAGGAGAGACAGGTTCCGGATCATCATAAGCCTGTACTATGGGCCAGACTTTCGGATACCTGCCAGGAATTATTTCAAGCCTTTCACAGAACCATTCGATGTTCTCCCTGACCCATTCAGCATCCCTTCCCATCCGGCCATGATAAACCATCGGAGAGAATACATCGGTCAGTTCTTTCAGCATGTCGTAATCAAGGCCAAGGATACGGCGCCTGGCTCCGTCATATTCATTATCATCCCAGGGACAGTGGTAAATACCGAGAAGTGCATCCGCTCTTTCCTCCCTTATTATCTTTCTGGTTTCCTCAACCCATCCGGCTATGACAGAACACCTCCAGTCACGCCATCTGTCGTCGTGTCCGGAAAGGATCCACTCCGCCTGTTTATCCGTGGAAAGATCAGGAACATCAAGGCCGGTTGCCTTTTCAAACGATCCTATGCAGTAAGCGCAGAAACAGGTCTCTGGAAGAATGGGTTCAGGTTCCTCAAACTGAGCGTGCCAGTGAACGTAATCCATCCAGATGCCGTTAAGATCATATTTCCTGAGAAGCTCCCTGAGTTCTGTCATCCTGAACTCCCTGAAACCGGGTTCAGTGGGACAGACGCCCATGAACCAGGATGCGGGTTCCACTCTATTCCCGTACTTGTCAACAGCCCACGCCTCAGGGTGGTTTTCGACATAACCCTTGCCGTTGAGGACCGGAAATTCGGCAAAAACCTTTAATCCTTCCTTCCCTGCCCGTTCCATCATCTTTTCATTTATGGCCTTCCAGTTGACAAAAACAGCGTTGACATTCATCTGGTCGAGACTTATGCCATTGTTCCAGAATGCATTCGGACTTCCGTATATCCCCCGGATTTCGAACTTACCGGAATTTCCGGAAGAAAAAATCTCTTTTCCGGAGTTCCGCTCATGAAGAAGGGAATATCCGGCAAGGAGAAAAATCAGTGTGAGTGGGATTACTTTCATTTCAACAGGATTTAGGGCCGACTATAAAAAAAAGGAAAGATAAATATTTATCCTGTTACTTCTGACAGTTGAGAAGCCCCGTTTTAGTCTGATTTTCACCAGCTGGGGGATAAAGAACCCGAAGCAGGATACAAAACGGCAGGTATTCGCTGCGGAACTAATATTACAGTTAAAAAAGCTGCGCTCCGTATTGATTTTAATTTGTAATTTTATTGTGGATCAGTCCGGAACTCTGAATAAAGATGGAGGAGAAACAGCTTTATAAAATTCATGTCAGGGGATATGTTCAGGGTGTCGGATTCCGCTACAGAACGTTGAGGGAGGCTGCCGGCAGAGGGATAAAAGGATTTGTCAAGAACATGCCTGATGGCAGCGTTTACATAGAGGCTGAGGGGACACCCAGACAGCTGAGGTCATTTGTGGAATGGTGCAAAAAGGGACCCGGGTATGTTGAGTCTGTGACCACAGATATTTATCCACCGGTAAACTTCAGGGATTTCAGGGTGGAATACTGAGTATTTCGCATAATCAAGATAATATTCTGATTTAAGGAACTTAAACTGCCTGTTTATGAAAAAACTCCGACTGCTGCTACTGACAATCAGTTCCTGCTTGATCATCAACGCTCAGAAATACGGGCTTACATCACCCGACGGCAGGCTTACTGCCGGGATCGAGATTGACAACGGCATTTATATGGCTTTGCTCAGCGGCCGTACTACACTTCTCAAAGCAGGAAATATTTCCTTTGAGACATTCTACGTGGCTCCGGATATTCCGGAGTTCAGAGTCAGAACTGCCAGGACAAGATCTGTCAGTGAAACCGTTTTTCCCCAGATCAGGGACAAGGCTGAAGCATTTTCCAGCAACTACAACGAGCTTGAGATCAGGCTCAGGGGAAATTATTCGGTAACCTTCAGACTGTTCAATGAAGGACTCGCGTACAGGCTTTCATACTCTCTGAAAGACAGCCTTAAGATAGTGAGTGAGAACCTCGATCTGTATTTTGATCAAGGCGACTCGGTGTGGTTCCAGTCATCCGAAACCTTTAATTCATCTTACGAAACACCATACGAACATAAAGATATCAATGACATCGGGAAGGGAAAACTTTGTAACCTGCCCGTTCTGATTGAAAAGCAGAACGGGACATTTGTTATGATCACCGAATCGGACCTTTACGATTACCCGGGTATGTGGCTTGCAGGTACCGGTAAGGAACAATTGACGGCGACTCATCCGAGATACCCGGAGAAACTTACAAGCTCCGGAAGCGAATATAACAGGAACCAGGTTGCTCAAACCCATGATTATATTGCCTGGGTGAAAGGTACACGTACATTCCCGTGGAGGATCTTTGCTGTAGCAGACAACGAGAAAGAACTGGTGGACAACAATATGGTCTATCTTCTGGCATCGCCCGCTGCAGTTGATGATGTTTCATGGATAAAACCGGGAGTGGTGATGTTCGACTGGTGGGCAAAACATAATATTTTCGGTGTTGACTTCAAAGCAGGGATCAACACTGAAACAGCGAAATACTTCATCGACTTTTGTGCAGAATACGGATTCAGGTATTTTATGTTCGACGACGGCTGGAGTCCTGAAAACGATCTGCTTACCACTGTTCCAGGTCTTGACATGGAGGAGGTTACCTCCTATGCAAGGGAAAAAGGTGTGGATATAATGCTCTGGATGATCTGGCACACTCTCGAAAGACAATGGGAAGAAGCTTTCGATCTTTTTCAGAAGTGGGGAATAAAAGGCATCAAGGTCGATTTTATGAACCGTGACGATCAGTGGATGGTATCGTTCTATGAGAAGATGGCAAAAGAAGCAGCCGCGAGAAAAATCATAGTCGATTTTCATGGAGCATACAAACCCTGCGGACTGGGCAGGAAATATCCAAACGTTCTTACCCGGGAAGGGCTTATCGAATTTGAATACAATGGCTGGACGGACCATGACAATCCGTTGCATCACAATCTTCTGCCCTATATCCGGATGTTCACAGGTTCAATGGATTATATACCTGCAACGATGCGAAATGCCTCAAGGGAAAATTTCCGTCCGATCGGGGATTATCCTATGGGGCAGGGTACCCGCGCCCATGCAATGGCTCTTTTTGTAATACTCAGCAGTCCGCTGACAATGCTTCCCGATTCTCCTTCTGATTATTACCGTGAAGAGGAGTGTACCAGGTTCCTTGCAGGAATACCCGTTGTATGGGATGAAACAAAATTTCTCGGAGGGAAACTGGGCAAATACACTGTTATTGCACGGAGGTCAGGTTCGGAGTGGTATGTGGGAGCAATAACAGACTGGGATGAAAGGGAACTTGATTTCTCTACCGATTTTCTGGGAACCGGGGCTTACAGACTGGAAGCCATCGAAGATGGTTTAAATGCTAACAAGCGTGCTGAGGATTACCGTAAAACTGAAATCGAGTTCAGGGCAGGTGATGTGATTAAACTTCACCTTGCCTCAGGAGGAGGATGGATTGCTCATATCGTACCTCTGATAAACAAATAATAACCTGGCAGAAATACTAAAAGTAATTTATCATGAAATCAAGAAAATTCACCCGCCGTCAGGCTCTGACTACAGCATCAGCAGGTGTGGCCGCAGCCCTCTTTGGATTTCCTTTCAGATCATTTGGGATCAGGAACGGTACCCAGCTTACGAAACTTGCTGTTAACGGAGGAGATAAGGTCCATCCAGGACCATGGCCCCGATGGCCTTACTGGGATCAGCAGGCTGAAACCGGACTGGTAGAAATGTTCCGCTCCGGCCGCTGGTGGAGAGGGGGCGGCGAACATGTGGCCGAGTTTGAAAAGAAATATGCTGAACTGATGGGAGCACCGAGATGCCTCGCAACGGCAAGCGGAACGACAGCCCTTCTAACAGCTATGAATGTACTGGGAGTCGATGCAGGCGACGAGGTCCTGGTATCCCCATTTACGTTCATAGCAACATACAATGTGATATTTGCCACCAGGGCCCTGCCGGTTTTTGTCGACAGCGATCCGGAGACCTTTCTTCTCGATCCTTCAGCTATTGAGGCTAAGATAACTGAGAGGACCGTTGCGATAATTCCGGTTCATATATACGGACTGCCTGTAGATATGGACAGCGTAAACAATGTTGCGAAAAAACATGATCTTAAAGTGATTGAGGATGCATGTCAGGCATGGCTGGCTGAATACAGGGGAAAAAAGGTGGGTACACTGGGAGATCTCGGTTGTTTCAGCTTCCAGAATTCAAAACATCTGCCGTCGGGAGAGGGAGGAGCAATACTCGGAAGCGACGACGACATAATGGATCGCTGTCATGCATATCATAATTGCGGCAGACCTTATGGTAAAATGAAATCCGTAAGTGGAAACCAGTACAACGGGATGAACTACAGGATGCAGCAATCACAGGCCCTTATACTGCTTTCGCAGATGAAGAGGATTGTAAAGGATAATGAGATCCGTCAGGGAAATGCCCTTTATCTTTCGGAGAAACTGAAGGATATCCCCGGGATAATACCGGTAAAACCAGCTCCGGGAGCAACAGGGGCCGTGTACCATATGTACCCTTTCCGTTACATAAAGGAAAAATTTGATGATATACCGAAAGAGAAATTCATAAGAGCGCTTAACGCAGAGGGAATCCCCTGCGGAAACGGCTACGGGAAGCAAAACAAGGACGGTCTTATCGAGGAGCAGCTGAACTCAAAGGGCTTCAAAAGGCTTTTTTCAGCTTCAAGGCTTGCACAGTGGCGCGAAGAGAACTTTCTTCCCGGGAATGACATGCTCTGCGACCAGGCTGTTGTTTTTTCACAGAGCATGCTTCTGGGAAGCCGAAGCGATATGGACGACATCGTTAATGCAGTAATTAAGATCAGGGAAAACCGCAGTTCCCTTAAATAGCTGACATCAGGGTATTATGGTTGAACTATTTTGATAATTTTACCCTGACATTAGCACCTATGAAAACACTACTTCCCCTCATGCTGGCGGCGGTAATGCTCTGCAGTGCCTGCAGGAAGAAACCGGTCGACTGCAACAGCCTGTTAACCAGGCTTGAAAGGGAATTCGCCGCAGGAAACCTCAGCAGAACGGCAGAACTGGCCGATTCGATAGAAAAATTCTGTGCGGCAGAATCCTCAATGGGAAGGAAAGCTGATTCCCTTAAGCAGATTGCAGACCGGATACTTATTGACTTCCCTCTCACAGAGACGATAATTGATCAGCAGTTAAGGGAAAGAACAGGCCCTTTTACATCAGAGGAAAAAGCCTTCTGGGACAAAAACGGCTGGCTTGAGTGGAAGATCATTGACGGAGAAAAAAGATATTTCAGACGATCAGCCGGTAACCTTGACCTTATAAAAAAATTCCGCCAGAACAGATCCCTGTACGACAGTCTTGAAGCTGCTGACCCGGATTTAATTTTCCGGCGGACTCACACAAAAGAAATCATCAGGACAGCAGGAAAGAACGGAGAACTGTCAGAACCGGTGTTGATGACCTTGAATTACACCGTCACAGTGGATGCAGATGCTGTCCCTCCGGGAGAGAAAATCCGCTGCTGGCTTCCTTATCCGAGGGAGAACCACCTCCGCCAGCAGAACGTGATCCTTCTTTCTGCTACACCGGATAATTATTTGATCTCTCCCGACACAATGATACACCGTTCGGTTTATATGGAATCGGTTTCTGTGAAGGGTGTCCCGACAGTATTTAACCTGTCGCTGAGCTATGAGTCGGCAGGTATCTGGTTTGATCCCCGGTTCATGACAACTGATCCATATAATACTCACTCAGACTTCTACAAAAGATACACTTCGGAACAACTTCCGCATATAGTTTTCAGCGACAATGTGAAAGCTCTGACAGACTCAATAACAGTTGGACAGAGCGATCCGGCCGGGATAGTGAAAAGCATCTATTATTGGATCTGCGAAAATATAATGTGGACAGGAGCCCTCGAATATTCCATAATTCCATGCATTCCGGAATATGTTATAAAACATAAAAGAGGGGACTGCGGCATGCAGACTTTTCTTCTGATGTCAATGCTCCGGTACAAAGGGATCCCTGTGAGGTGGCAGAGCGGCTGGATGGTGCCCCCGGGCGCAGAAAACCTCCACGACTGGTGCGAGGTATACTATGAAGGCACCGGATGGGTCCCTCTCGACATCAGCTACGGTCTGCAGCATTCGGAAGATAAGAAGATACGCGAATTCTTCATCACGGGTATCGATGCTTACCGGCTGATAATCAACGATGGAGTTGCAGGAGAGCTTTTCCCTGAGAAGAGATATATGAGAAGCGAACCCTACGATTTTCAGAGAGGCGAGGTCGAATGGAGAAAAGCGAACCTCTATTTTGATAAATGGGATTATAAAATGGAAATAACATACAATAAATGAGATTGTCAAAGATTCACTTTCCTCTTGTGGCAGCTTCTGCCCTGCTCTTTTCCGTCCTGACGACAAACGGTTGCAAAGAAGAGTCTCCAAACCTGTATAAAAATGAAATAGACTCTGTTGGAATTGTCTGGGTTCCCGACCTGCGCGAAGGGATCTTTGATGCAGAACTTCTTGAAACCGGTAAGGGTTTGGTGCTAAAGGGTGAGACTAACGTTTCCGAAGCAAGGGACGCTTTAATGGATGTACTTAAAAGGAAGGGGGTCACATTCGCAGACAGCCTTATACTTATGCCCGACAGTACAGTGTCGGGGCGCCCATGGGGGCTGGTGAATGTAAGTGTGGGCAACATAAGGTTCTTTTCTTCATACGACTCGGAACTTGTTTCTCAGGCTCCAATGGGAACACCGGTGAAGATACTAAGGAAAAGGGGAGGCTGGTTTCTCATTCAGACACCCGACAGGTACATAGGCTGGATTACCTCCGAAGCCCTGGCGCCTCTTACCCCGGAAGAACATTCAAAATGGAAAGATTCACCACGACTGTTCTACACTACCGGAACGGGAAGTGTTTTTACTGATCCGTCAATGAGCCGACCGGTTTCTGATATTGTTGCCGGATGCATTGTTGAAATTTCGGGTAATTCCGGTAATGGATTTACTGTGAGGCTTCCAGACGGGAGAAGCGGATTCATACCTAATGACAGGGGAGTAAGCCTTGAAGATATTGGTGGTCCGGAGTACAGTGACAGAAGCAGGCTGGTTGCAAATGCAGAAGCTTTCATGGGAATACCTTACCTGTGGGGAGGAACCTCGCCAAAGGGATTCGACTGCAGCGGTTTCACAAAAACCGTTTATTTCTTGAACGGGATAATCCTGTCGAGAGATGCTTCACAGCAATATCAATACGGACTGAGAATGCGAAGAGACTATCCGGCCGATTCCCTTAGACCAGGCGACCTCGTATTTTTCGGAACTTCCGGCAGAGGAAGGCCCAGGGCCACCCACGTGGGAATGTATCTCGGGAATTCAGATTTCATACACTGCTCAGGCATGGTCAGGATCAACAGCTTCGATTCGACAAAAGCAAACTTCAGCAGGGCACGGAGAGATACATACATCGGAGCAAGAAGAATTCTTGGGGCCCCTTACGGCAAAGGGATCGAGCCTTTAAGCATGCATCACTGGTATAAAAACATGGTTGAATGAACAAAAGGGAATTTATTAAATACAGCAGCTACCTTATTGGAGGCACTTTTATCGGAGGGACGGCAACAGGAAGCATTCCTTCATTTCCGGGGAGAAATAAAAAAAGACACGCGGGCAAGGGCCTTAAATTAAGATTTACACCATATACCCTTCAGCTGAAACATGCTTTCACCCTTGCAACAAGTTCGAGGACAACAACCCCCGTTATGCTAACCGAGATAGAATACGACGGCGTAACAGGATTTGGGGAAGCCTCAATGCCACCCTATCTTGGCGAGAGCCAGGAGTCGGTGGCAGCGTTCCTTTCCCTTCTCGACCTTTCACAATTCACTGATCCCTTTCTCCTTATCGACATCCTCGACTATGTCGAAAAGATAAAACCCGCCAACTATGCGGCAAAGGCATCGGTAGACATAGCTCTCCACGACCTGATCGGAAAACTGGTGGGAGAACCATTTTACAGGCTTTTCGGACTTAATCCGGCGAAGACTCCGCTTACCAGCTTTACCATCGGACTGGATACTCCCGAAATAATAAGGCAGAAGGTTGCCGAGGCACAGGATTACATGATTCTAAAAGTCAAGCTCGGGAGGGATAACGATAGGGAAATGATTGAGGTAATTAGATCTGTTACAGATAAACCCCTTTGCGTTGATGTCAATCAGGGATGGAAAGACCGCAGCCTGGCACTCGATATGGCAGGGTGGCTCTCTGAAAAAGGAGTTGTTTTCCTTGAACAGCCTCTGCCAAAGGAATTGAAAAAAGATATCGCCTGGCTGACAGAAAGGAGCCCCCTGCCAATAATAGGCGACGAAGCAATACAAAACGTCGACGATATTCTGGAAAACAAAGACGTCTACTCAGGTATTAATATAAAGCTGATGAAATGCGGGGGGCTGAACCATGCAATGAAGATGATCCATGTCGCCAGGGCTCTCGGCCTCAAGGTAATGGTCGGATGCATGACCGAGACATCGTGTGCAGTAAGCGCTGCAGCTCAGCTCTCGCCTCTGGTCGACTGGTGCGACCTTGACGGGAATCTGCTTATCAGCAACGATCCGTTTGAAGGATTGCGGATCACCGATGGAAAGGTCACATTGCCGGAGCGTGCGGGGATAGGAGTGGTAAAAAGGTCCTGATCCTGTCCCCGGACCTGCCTACAGCTTACTTGAGTCCGAACCTGTAGCTGAACTTCACGAGAAATACGTTATGGGGCTTGTTGATGCCGGGATCGAACAGATCGCCGATATCATTGAAATAGTCCATCATACCCGACTCGTTGTTACCGCTTCTGGTCTGGTTCCAGACAAGATATAAGGTCGAGCCCGGAGAATATTCCCATCTTACAACAAGGTTGGAAAGGAACTCCTGAAAGTTGAAGTCGTTTTTCCCGAAGCTGTAATCTGTTGTACCGTCGAGATCTTCGTCGATGTTAAAATCTGACCCTGCCAGAGTTAACTGTCCCCCTTCGTAAATGCTGAACCGGTCTTTGTATTCTTCTGCAACAGGATTAACAATATACTTATAATCGTAATATCTTCCCGATGCAACAAATGGTTGTCCCCAATACTGGATGGTAAGGTCGGGACTGAGGTTGAAATCAACCCTGAGTGAAGCATTTAAGGTCTTTCTGTCGATGCTGCCGAAGATGTATCTCTCAGTTCCGTTAAATGATTTCTGTGCAACGTACTGGAGTTCCGAGAATGATTTGGAATATCCGGGGTTTAGCGATAGCTTCAGGCTTTTTGTAGGTTTGTATGTGATATCCATACCGAGATAGCGGTTCCTGTAATAATTTTCGAAACCTTTATTACGGTTTACATAGAACCGTAAGACCATCTTCTTCCTGTTGTCCGTTCCGAATCCACCGTTGGTGGTCAGCCTGCCCGGTGTGGTCATCATTGGCCCTCCCCTCAGGATCGAAGCATCCCTTGTGTTAGTTCCAATATTGCCATATACCCATGCATTCCAGAAATTCTTAAAGGTCATGTTAATATTGCTTTCAAAGCCATTGCTTATGTTGATCCCTCCGAAGTTGAACTGCGTCCAGTAGTCGAAATTAATATTGTAGCTCCTGTATATACCTTTGGGCTCCCACTGATGGTATCCCATCCAGATAATCGGCATTATCCTGTCGGCCTGCTGCATATAACCCATGTCGTTTATCTCGAAGCCGGGGGTCTTCCACAGTACAACTCCCATGAGGTTAAGATGTCCGTCGAGTTTACCGATCTGGATTCTTCCTCCTGCTCCGTTAAGAGATGTTCTTTCAGGATCATAGATGGCATAATCCCTGTCGGGCCGCTGGAAATAGTGGGCCGACGATTTCTGTGTCTCCTGAATTGCTTCCCTTGTTCCGTTAACCTGGCTGATGGCAGTGTTCAGGTTGAACATCCATTTCTTGTTTTTGAAGTACTGGGTAAAATCAATTCCTCCGGAATATGCTGATCTGTGCATGCTTTCAGCCAGATTGTCATCGAGCCACCGGTTAACGCCTGTGAATATTCCTCCAACTATCGTTTTTCCCTCATTGAAATCTTTCTGGACCCTTCCAACCGCATAGTTTGTAAGAGGCTCCACTGTTTCGTAGCTTCTCTCCCCGCCATTGTCAATCTCAGCCTTTTCCTCTGCTGTAACGGCTTCCACAAATCCAACCGACAAACCGTTTGCCGTCTTCCCCGTCAGTTTGGCAGCTCCCAGGATTTTCGTGAAGGAGGGCACGCTGGCATACATATCGTCGTCGAGATCGGGAGATCCCTGGGGTCTGCGTCCGATGCGCCTGGAATAGAAGAGGTTGTCATTTCCAACATCACCGTCGCCTATACCCAGGTTGAAGTTGGTTATATTGTTGCCTTCGATGAAGAAAGGCCTTTTTTCACTGAAGAAAGTCTCAAAAGCGGAAAGATTAACCTCCGACGGGTCTGCTTCCACCTGCCCGAAATCAGGGTTGATCGTAAGGTCCATCGTCATATTGTTCGTCACGCCAATCTTAGCATCAATCCCTCCGTTGAAACCGAAGCTTTTTCCTTTTTCAAGAAACGGGTTGCCCTGCTCGGACTTGAATGTCTCCGCTTTTGCCACGGCATACGGCGTTACATCGAAAATTTTCCTCGGCTTTATCTGTTCGAGCCCGGCAAGCTCACCGAACATATGGATAAGTCCGGGAGCATCTTTGGGAATATGCTGCCAGAAACTTATTTCGTCCTTTCTGTAAAGCATCCTCACCACCTGCAGACCCCAGATGTCGCCTGAATTCTTCTCGAACCTCACCTGACTGAACGGTATTCTCATTTCAGCAACCCAGCCATGATCATTCACCGATGTTTTTACCCACCAGTTCGGATCCCAGGAAGAGTCCTCACCGTCACCATCGTTTGTGAATATCTGGTCGTACTTAACTCCGCTAACAGTCACAGAGAACATAAATCCTGTTCTCAGATCATGAAAACTGTCGAAGATTATCCCGACCAGGTCACCATCAGTGTTATCGCGCCTTGAAAGACGGCTTACAATACTGTCGGGACTGGTGTCGAAAACCTTGAATGCAGCATAAATGTTATCGTCATCATAAAGGATCTTGAACTCAGTCCTTTGTGAGGCCTTGTTGCCATTGTAGGGTTCATGCTGGGTGAAATCATCGATCCACGATCCCTCCGTCCAGGCTTCATCATCAAGGATGCCGTCGATCACTGGTGAAACTGTCAGTTTCTCCGCTTTGTACTGCTTCTTTTCCGGGGCCTGTCCGTAAACCCCGGAAAGCAGAAACAGCATGGTAATAAGCATTATAGTTATTCTTTTCATGTGAAGTATTTTTTTCATGGCCACTATAAAGACGTATCCGTGTTAATTTTGATGCAAAAGAGATTCGATTTTTATAATATGTTCTTTAGCATATCAGGTTTTAAGTGATAAAAGCTTGATGATTTTCGTGCGGACTATTATGCAAAATTCTGTATCTTGGACTAAAATCTTTAAACATGTTATCGCGCAGATCATTCATATTAAAAAGTGCAGCCGCAACAGTTGCTGCAATGGCCGCACCGGTTCTTGCCGGAAGTTTTAACAGTCATGCTCAGGCATCGCCTCTGAAGGGTAAAAAAGTACTTTTTGTCTGGGGAGGATGGATGGGACACGAGCCCGACAAATGCCGCGACATTTTTGTTCCATGGATGCAGAAAGAGGGAGCTGAAGTTATCGTTTCCGACACTCTCGACTCCTATATTAATTATAACCTGAAAGAGGATTTCGACCTTATCGTTCAGTCGTGGACGATGGGCACTATTACCAATCCTCAGGAGAAAGCCCTGCTGGATGCAGTAAAAAGCGGTGTGGGAATTGCCGGATGGCATGGAGGTCTGGGCGATTCATTCAGGAACAACACCGAATACCAGTTCATGGTAGGAGGACAATGGGTGGCGCATCCGGGAGGGGTTGTTGATTACAGGGTCAACATAACTGACCACGAGGATCCTGTTACAAAAGGCCTTGAAGATTTTGCCATGCACTCCGAACAATACTTTGTTCACGTAGATCCCAATGTAAAGGTTCTGGCTGTGACAAAGTTCGACAACACTCATGCCGACTGGATAGGAGGCAATATCATACCGGTTGTGTGGAAGAAATATTACGGAAAGGGAAGGGTCTTCTATTCCTCACTCGGACATGTGGCAGCCGACTTTAATGTTCCACAGGCGCTTGAGATACAGAAGAGGGGCATTTACTGGGCATCACTCAGCAGGCATGAACCGCAGGAATCCTGGATTATGCCCGTTTACGGTAAATAGAAACTGTCATTTCAGACATTCAGGTCCGGACTGACCGTTTTACCATTCAGTCTGCATATTCCCGCCGCCAGCGTTAGGATTATTCATAATCCTTAAGCCTGCCGGTCTGTGCTTTAATCGTAAAGTCTTATGAACTCGTAGGAGTTACCGGTAAAGCTGAGGAATTTAAGAAAATCTTCTTTTGAGATTACCAGCGAGGCAGTATTAACATTGGGATGAAAGGCAAGGCGGTCGAATTCGTCAAGCTTTTCATCAATGAAAAGGTGAACATGCTTTTCACGATCGTTGATCAGGCCGAAAGGTGATACGGAACCGGGTTCCACGCCAAGATATCTCATAAGTCTCTGGTCGGAGGCAAAAGTGAGCTTCCCCTGGCGGAGACGTTTTTCAAGATCGTGAATGTCAAGCTGCCTGAGATGCTCCAGTATTACAAGATAATGCCTGTTGCCCTTGTGGTTCCTGAAAAAGATATTCTTGCATCTCCCTGAATTATAATCCTTCCAGTGGATTATGGCCTCCTCAATGGTTGCCAGCGGAGGATGCTCATGATATTCATATTTTATGGCGAGCCTGTCAAGCAGATCATATAGTTCCTTCTGTCCTCTCATTTCCGTGGTCGGTTAAAAGATCTTCATTTTCTTCAGGCCTGTAACCTGTATCTTCCTCAAGCTTGCCGCTCCTGTAAGCCTCAACAGCGAGCCTGTCGCAAAGCTCATTCTCCTTGTTGTTATTATGTCCCTTTATCCAGACAAACCTTACGTTATGCTTCCTGTAAACCTCGAGGAAGCGTTTCCAGAGATCAGGGTTTTTCTTTTTTTTGAATGCTTTGGCTTCCCAGCTGAAAAGCCATCCCTTCTCAACAGCATCGGATACATAGCGTGAATCAGTGTAAACAACAACCCTGCTGCCGGGTATCTTCAGAGCTTCCAGCGCAGTAATAACTGCAAGAAGCTCCATCCTGTTGTTCGTCGTCAGTCTGAATCCCTGTGATTTCTCAAGACGGTGCTTCCCCGATGTGAGTACAATCCCGAAACCTCCCGGCCCGGGATTTCCGCTTGCGGCGCCGTCAGTATAGATAGTTATTTCACTTCCCATCAACCAGTATAATTCCGGTGTTTGTCAGGAAAAGCTTGATCGCTATTGAAAGCAGGATAACTCCGAATACCTTCTTAAGTATCTGCAAACCTCCTTTGCCCAGTATCCTCTCGAACATCCTCGTGAGCCTGAGTACCAGGTAAACCACCACCATATTCAGCGTCAGTCCTATAAATATGTTTATCGTATGGTACTCGGCCTTCAGTGAAAGCACCGTGGTTATCGACCCTGCGCCGGCGATGAGGGGAAATGCGATCGGAAAAACGGCTCCGCTTCCATGCGAATCCTGCTTGAAAAGCTCTATGCCAAGAATCATCTCCATTGCGATAAGGAAGATGATAAAAGAACCCGCGATGGCGAAAGACGAGACATCAACACCGAATACACCAAGGAGAGGACTTCCGATGAACAGAAAGGCCAGGAAAATGACGTATGAAACAACAGTCACCTTTAATGGTCTCACATCGCCTGATTTTCCCTTTATGTCGATAATGATCGGTATCGACCCGGTAATATCAATAATGGCGAAAAGAACCATGAAAGCAGCTAATATTTCCCTTAAGTCCAGATTCATAAAGAATACATGATGAAAATGTACAGCAAAACTTCGCAGCGGTTCTATTGTACCACAGTCATCTCATCAACAAGATGCCGGGCTCCAGCATAGACATCCATGATCCAAAGAACATAACGAATGTCAACGGCAATCGTTCTCTGAAGCTCGGTTTCATATGCTATGTCACCGCTCATGGCTTCCCAGTTCCCGTCAAATGCAAGGCCTATAAGCTCACCGTTTGCATTTATGACCGGGCTGCCGGAGTTACCGCCGGTTATATCGTTAGTGGTTAGGAAACACACAGGCATGTATCCCTTTGAAGAGCCATACCTTCCGAATTCCTTCCTTTTATTCAGGTCGATAAGCCGCTGAGGGAGATCAAATTCGTAATCTCCGGGTTTGTACTTCTCAACGACACCATCAAGGGTTGTGAAATATTTATATGTTACAGCATCCCTTGGATCATAATCCCTTATGCTTCCGTAGGAGAGGCGCATGGTTGAATTGGCGTCGGGATAAAGAGTCTTTTCCGGCATCATCTCCCTGAGAGCGGCGATCCACAACCTGCGGCCCGTGGTAAGATTTTCGTCAAAGCGGCTGAGACCTTTGGATACTTCACTGCTTACCTCGCTGATTGAGTTTGCTGTGAGATAAACGGGATCGTTCTGTAATACCTTAAGCGACGGTTTATCGAGGAATGCAGATAACCTTTCCTCACTTGCGAATACCGATCTGGAGAAAATATCATCCACAAACCTGTCTGTACTTCCCTTGAATTTCCTGTCAACAACATTTACGTAAAAATCAGGATGGAACCTGGCAGGAACATCATTCCTGTAAAGGGCAACCATGGCTTTCATAGCTTTCTGGTCGGTCTGGGGATTATAATCCTTGTAAAATGATCCTATCCTGTTCCTCAGGTTTGATGCCATCTCCGAAACATGAGTGGCATCGCCTGCTTCCAGAGCATCGATCAATACTGAGGCCACCATACTCAGCCCAAGGATCTCGCAACCCTGATTGAAACATTCGCCAAGGTACTGCTGGGCATTTGAATATTCAGCTCTTCCTTCTACAGCTGTACGTATCATTTCCAGCGAGTTGCCATATTTTGCCTTCCGTTCTTCATTTCCGTTGACCCACGTTTTGAACTGGTCTTCTATCTGAAGCTTTTTACCCCTGACATTAAGCCTTTCAAGACCTGCTTTTTGTCCGATCGAGTATTTCCAATAGTTTGATGATCCGGAATATTTTGAAGCATACTGTATATTTACTTTCGGATCAGCCTGCATGTCGGCCATTAGTATCTCCTGTCGCATACCACGTATCTTTATCCTGTTGGGATGGGTTATTTTGAGAAGTTCATCAACCTCGTACGATGTGGCGTAACGCTGTGTCCTGCCCGGGTAGCCCAGGATCATCGCAAAGTCACCTTCATTAAGTTCCTTTAGCGAAACAGGAAGCCAGTGTTTTGGCTTGAGGGGAATATTTTCCTTCGAGTAGGGAGCCGGTTTTCCGTCGGGACCCGAGTATACCCTGAAAACGCTGAAATCGCCTGTATGGCGCGGCCATTCCCAGTTGTCGGTGTCGAAGCCGAACTTGCCTATCGACGACGGAGGGGCACCTACAAAACGAACATCAGTATACCTTTCCGATACAATAAGATAGAAATAATTGCCTCCGTAGAAAGAAGAGACCGTTGTCCTGTAATTGTTACCTTCTGCGGCTTTCTTCTCGATAGCTGACCTGGCTTCGTTTATCGCAGAGGTTCTTTCGACTTCAGTCATTCCGGTTTTAACATTAGCAAGAACCTGATCGGTTACATCTTCAATTCTTAACAGAAAGGTTACCGTCAGGCCCGGGTTGGGAAGTTCTTCTTCCTTTGTCATAGCCCAGTAACCATCCTTTAAATAGTCGTGTTCTAAAGTGCTGTGCGACTGGATCTGACCGTATCCGCAGTGATGGTTGGTCAGAAGAAGACCCTGGGAGGATACTATTTCGCCGGTGCAGCCACCACCGAAATGGACAATTGCATCTTTGATGCTGGCCTGGTTAAGACTGTATATATCCTCGGCCGATAGTTTCAGGCCAAGCTCTGTCATCCGGCCGATATTTAGCTTCTCGATAAGAGGAAGAACCCACATTCCCTCGTCGGCTCTTACATTGGTACCAAGTACGCCCGTGAGAATCAATAATAATGCAAGAATTTTCTTCATGTTGTAAAAAAAAGGATGTTTTGAAATAATCGACAAAGATAACCTTATTTCTTGATTGCAAAATCAGAAATTCAGCGAGAGCTGAGTATTGAAAAGGGCGAAGGATCTTCTGTGATAGGGGGTAAGGCCATTTTTCAGGATGGCTTCGCGGTGAAAATGCGTTGGGTACCCTTTATTCTTTGCCCAGCCGTACGCCGGATATTCAATGTCGATTTTTTTCATGTATTCGTCACGGAATGTCTTCGCAAGAACAGAAGCCGCCGCAATTGAAAAATAAAGCGCATCCCCTCCGACAATGGTCCTGTGCTCAATATCCCCGTAGGGTACGAAACTGTTGCCGTCGATAAGAAGGAACTCCGGCTTTTTCCTTAATCCGTCTATTGCCAGATGCATAGCCTTTATTGAAGCTCTCAGAATGTTTATTTCATCAATCTCGGTATTGTCCACAAAGGCAACATTCCAGGCAACAGCTGTACCGATAATTTCGTCCCTCAGCTGTTCCCTCTTTTTCTCAGAAAGCTTTTTTGAATCGTTAAGTACGGGATGCCTGAAATTCCTTGGAAGAATTACTGCTGCAGCTGTTACGGGCCCTGCCAGACAACCCCGTCCCGCTTCATCACAACCTGCTTCAGTAAGATTGTTGTATAAACATGATTTTAGCATAGCAAACCTTTTGACACTGCAAAAATACAACCAATCCCCGCTGTACGGTAAATAGTTAAAGTGTGAGGGGGAAAGGCGATTTTGGCAGAGAACTTAATAAAACATAAATTTGCACAAAATTTTAAGATCCATGATAACAACAGAACAGATAAGAGATTTGTCTGAACGCCGCGACGCGTTGAGGAGGTATCTTTGACATCGAAGGAAAGCTTTCAATAATCTCGGAAAAGGAACTAATTACACAGAAACCTGATTTCTGGAACGATCCGAAGGCAGCCGAACAGCTTTTAAGGGAAATAGCCCGGATCAAAAACTGGACAACAGCATTCGACATCGCTGACCAGGGATTCGAAGACCTTCAGGTGATTTATGATTTCTTCAGGGAAGGTGAAGCCTCCGAAGAGGACCTTGACAGGCAGTATGAGAAAAGTCTTTCCCTTATTGAAGATATGGAGGTCCGTAACATGCTCCAGAAAGAGGAAGACCAGCTTGGTGCAATACTGAAGATCAATTCAGGGGCAGGAGGTACCGAAAGCAACGACTGGGCTTCGATGCTTCTCAGGATGTACCTGAGATGGGCGGAAAGAAACAGTTACGAGGTCAGGGAACTTGACTTTCAGCCCGGCGACGAAGTGGGTGTGAAATCTGTAACACTGGAGATAAACGGTGAAAGAGCCTATGGTTATCTTAAAAGTGAGAACGGAGTCCACCGCCTGGTAAGGATCTCTCCATTCAATGCGCAGGGTAAGCGGCAAACCACATTTGCCTCGGTATTTATAACTCCCCTCGTGGACGATAATATTGAGATTGAAATTAATCCGGCCGACATTACATGGGAGACATACCGCTCAAGCGGCGCAGGGGGGCAGAACGTAAACAAGGTTGAAACTGCCGTGAGACTAAGGCACCATCCTACAGGGCTAGTCATTGAAAATCAGGAAACCCGCTCCCAGCTCAATAATAAGGAGAATGCCATGAGGATACTCAGATCGCAGCTTTATGAGATGGAACTGAACAGAAGAAGAGAGGAGCAGTCGAAGATTGAAGGTGAGAAGAAAAAAATTGAATGGGGCTCACAGATCCGGTCTTATACCCTTCACCCCTACAAGATGGCAAAAGACCACAGAACAGGAAAGGAATCGGGAAATGTGCTGGCTGTCCTTGATGGCGATCTTAACGATTTCATCAAATCATACCTGATGGAATTTGCCGGACGATAGAATTACCCTGACCGGCCTCAGGGGTTTGCACTGCAGGCTTGCAAAACCTTTAAACACGCTTCCATGATAAAATTCATGAAATATCTCTCTTTCATATTGCTTTATTTGCATATATAATTACTCAGATTGTGAAATATAAAAGACTTTTTGAACAATTCCCTCCCGTAACCAGGCAGGAATGGATAGATAAGATCGTCGCCGATCTCAAGGGCGCCGATTTTTCCAGGAAAATGGTCTGGAGAACAGGAGAGGGCTTCGATGTGATGCCTTTTTACATGAGAGAGGACCTTCAGAAATTGAATCATGTAAACTGCATTGTGCCGCTTCTTTTATCAGGAAAGGATAACCCCGGAAAAATAGAAGGAAACGCTTCTTCTTCCGGAAAGATCTCCGGGCAAAAAGCCAACTCCTGGCTCGTGCGTCAGAACATCAGGGTCGACGCCTACCCCGAAGCAAACAAAACTGCCAGATCGCTTCTTGAAAAAGGAGTCGACTCGCTGGGTTTCATTATCGAAGATCCGCTTTCAATCAGCATGGAGAACTTTTCCAATCTGCTCGATGGTATAAACCCGCATGGATCGGAAATAAATTTTCATTCGGAGGGGAAGGCCAGGGAGATAATTGCCATCTTAAAGGAGGTTTACGGGGGAGACATCCATAAGCTGAACAACCTGAGGGGAGCTGTTGAGGCTGATCCCCTCGGCAGGCTTCTCCTGAATGGTACCCTGTGCATCCCGGTTGAGGCCGGTATGGACTATCTGGCAGAACTGACCCGCGACGCCCTGAAACTTCCCGGGTACAGGAACATTAATATAAACGG
>Ga0116141_10001672_pt1 | contig 19085 bp, 16 predicted proteins | sample AD_UKC097_MetaG_FD_89744 | JGI IMG/M metagenome (GOLD analysis project Ga0116141, IMG submission 89744) | Active sludge microbial communities of municipal wastewater-treating anaerobic digesters from USA - AD_UKC097_MetaG | ecosystem: Engineered > Bioreactor > Anaerobic > Digestate | place: USA...
CCTGATGAAGGGATCCGGGATCGGGAAACCGGTGTAAGGAGCTAATGGTTTCCGTTGGGTCTTATATCAATCATCGCTAACCAGTAATTTGCCTCGAAAGAGGCACGAAGGGAGTGCCGGTGGTGGTCTTACCCCCACCACCGTTTATTCGTGGTTTGTGTCACCTCATTACCGCAATTGCTCTGCGAGTATCCCCTCTGGAAACACCTGTCATATCTTGCCTGTCCGAAGGAAAAGGGACAGGCACGAAATAACCTTCTGATTGGACTTATAATATGAGCGAAGAGTCCAAAACGTGGGTGCCCGTCGCTCACAATATCAAAGAAAGGGCATCGCTTCTGTGAAAGATTGAGAATACAGAAAAAGAGAAGAAGATTCAGTATTTCTTTAAGTGAGGTATGGGGTTCATACAGATGTTGTTTTAAAAAATGGTAAAGAGATTAATCATTAGAACATTAATTGGATATGATGACTACAGATCAACAGTTGATTTTCGAACAATATACAACATTAGAGGACGATTTCTTGAAAATCCTCAAATATATTCCCTTTGAAGAAAGCCACTATAATGTTTGGTCATTTGAAATTGGGAATTTACTGCTAAACATTGGAAGTTTGATTGACTCATTTTTCAAAAATTCGCTGAGTTCTACCACGTTCGACCCTGTTGATGAAATAGAGAATTATCGTGATAGAGACCAACCGAGTATGAAAATATTTCGAGAGGTGTATAAATCGCGATATAAAATAGAGAATAAGAGAATTTTTGAATTAAGGAACTTTACAGCAATACAACCATACAAAAAGTGGGAGGATAATTTGTCGTTGGATTGGTGGAAAAATTATACTGCAATAAAGCACGACCGTTTAAGAAATAAAGAAAAATCAACTTTAAAAACGACATTGGACGCCCTTGGAGGATTATTCTTATTAACAATAATTCATGTCGATACTATTCCAATATTCGTCGATTATGATGTTATTAAAAGCGGAGGGTTTACAAAATCGTATTTAAAGAGTCTTCTGATTAAAGGGGAACCTGTAGCAGAATTCGGAGGGATGCCCTATTATGCAAAAACTAAACTATTCGGTTACATTTACGAGCTTAAAGACTCGGCGTTCGATGACCACAGCTGCAGAAGAATTCTCTCTCCCTCATACCCTGGTTATGGTTGGTAATCAAGATCAGCAACGTATTTTTTAATTCCTCTGAAACAGTTAACCAATAAATAAGAACACATATCGGGTCAGAGTGACAATTCACATCCTGATGCGTATTGATAGAACATGGCGAACAGGATATTTTTCATAAGATCGTCCCTCGTGCAATCATTCGTGGACCACTTTTTAAAGAAGATGTTCAGATAATAACCGTAAAAAAAGTTGGAGATGCCCTGAAAATAAAGGGAGAGGGGCTCCAAACACGAAAATCCTACGATAATTACATTACTCGCGATATGGTGGACAAAATCCAGGTCCTCCCGCTTCACGAATCATTTGAGGGAAATGCTTTCAAGTTCAGGCTTGCCGTGGAGGCCAAGCGTCTTGGACTGGCCTATGAATACGATCCTTACTTTTCGCTCTCCATCGCACGGATTGATCCTCTGCCTCACCAACTTGAAGCCGTCTATGATTACTTCCTGAAGTTACCTCGCATTCGCTTCCTCCTTGCAGATGACCCCGGGGCTGGAAAGACGATCATGGCTGGGCTCCTCATCAAGGAGTTGAAGATCCGGGGCCTAGCTAAAAGGATTCTCATCGTCACCCCTGCGAACCTCACCTTCCAGTGGCAACGGGAAATGAAGGAGAAGTTCAGGGAGGACTTCCACGTCGTCAGGGGAGAGATTCTACGGTCATCATATGGTTCGAATCCATGGAATGAGAAGGACAAGGTGGTGACCTCGCTCCCATGGATCGCCCGCATCGAGGATGCACAACAAAGTCTCCTGAAATCCAATCGCTGGGATCTGATCATCGTAGATGAGGCTCACAAGATGAGTGCAGCCTCCGAGGATAACAAGACCCTCGCCTACAAGATTGGGGAGCAGCTTTCCGAGATGACTGATCATTACCTCCTCATGACTGCGACCCCACACAAGGGTGACCCTCAGAATTTCCGTCTCTTCCTCTCCCTGCTTGATAAAGATGTATACGGTGATGTGGAGAGTCTATACCGGGCGATGCAGACCAAAGAGGCACCATTTTATCTCCGGAGGGTGAAGGAGGCCTTGGTTTCCTTCCCCAACCCAGATGATGGAAAAGTCTCGAGTCTATTCAGGAAACGGAATGTGGTCACGGTTCCCTTCGAGATTGATGCTGAGGAACTGGACTTCTATCATCATCTCACTGATTACGTCGAAAAACAGTCAGTCCGTGCCGCAGCTGATGGGACAATCCGCGGGAAAGCCCTCGGTTTCACGATGGCAATGCTGCAGCGGCGGTTTGCCTCAAGCATCTACGCAGTCCGATCCACCCTGGAGAGGATGCGGAACAAACGTGAAGAAATCCTCAAAGACCCCGAGGCATACCGGCAGAAGGAGATCGATCGGAAATTACAACGAGAGCTTGACCGACGGTTTGGGGATACTGAAGATATCATCGGGGATCTCTACGATGAGGAGCGGGACCGACTTCTCCTGGAGCTCGAAGAGACGGTCCTTTCTCATAACCCAGAAGACCTGCGGGCGGACATATCCGATTTGAACCGGCTGATAACCCTCGCAAAACAGCTTGAACAACGAGAGGTGGAAACCAAACTGGTCAAGTTAAAGTCCCAGCTGAAAGAGGAAGGTATTTTCAACGACCCCAAAATGAAACTGCTCCTCTTCACTGAACACAAGGATACACTGGATTTCCTGGTCGAGAAACTTCGATTGTGGGGACTCTCCGTCACTCAAATCCATGGTGGGATGAAGGTTGGTGACCGGAACACCCCATTGACAAGGTTGTATGCAGAAAAGGAATTCAAGGAAGACTGCCAGGTCCTGATTGCTACCGAGGCTGCCGGGGAGGGTATCAATCTTCAGTTCTGCTGGTTCCTGATCAATTACGATATCCCCTGGAACCCGGTCAGGCTGGAGCAACGGATGGGCCGTATCCACCGATACGGACAGGAGAACGATTGTCTTATCCTGAATTTTGTGACCACGAACACCCGCGAAGGACGGGTGATGGAAAAACTCTTTGACCGAATACGCCAAATCGAAGACGACCTTGACCCCGAGCATATGGGTAAGATCTTCAATGTGCTGGGTGAAGTTTTTCCCGCGAACCAGATTGAGCGGAAACTCCGTGAGATGTATGCCCAGAACCTCGAAGAGCGCGAGATCATTTCCTGGATTGTCGATGAGACCGACAAGCAGCGGTTTGAGAAGATCACCCACTCCACCCTGGAGGGGCTCGCAAAGACCCACCTGAACCTCTCCGCGATCATCGGGAAGAGGGAGGAGGCCAAGGAGCGCCGCCTGGTTCCGGAAGTGGTCACTGATTTCTTCATCCGAGGGGGAAAGTGTTGCGGATTGAAGCTCCAGGAAATCGGGAAGAAATCATCGCTCTATCGTGTGGGGAAAGTACCCCGCCTCCTCTTTCCCATCGGGGACCGGTTGGAACCGGCGTATGGAATGCTCGGTCGGGAATACAAGGAGATTTGCTTTGACAAGGAAGTGCTGAAGGCACATCCCACGGTTGAATGGGTGACGCCCGGCCATCCCCTCTTCGAGAGCGTGCGATACTATGTCCTCGAGGAAGCGGAAGAAGATATCCGTTCTGGGGCGGTTTTCTATGACCTCCAGCGGGAGATTCCTGCAGTATTCGATGTCTTTTCAGCTTCTGTGATAGATGGTCTTGGGAATACCATTCACGAACGGCTGTTCGTAGTCGAATCCTTTGGGAATGGTGAAGTAAGAATCCGGCAACCGACTGTCTTCCTGGACCTGGTCCCGGCTGAAGAAATCGGAGAGATCCCAGTGGTCCCACTCCCCGAACATGAGGATGTAGAGGGCCACCTATATAGTCTCGCCCTCACCCCATTCCTCCAGGAGGTAGCAAAGGAACGGGCTCACGAAGTAGCAACCATCAGGAGTCACCTTGAGGCAAGTCTCATGGAGCTGATTAACCGTGAGAATCTCCGGCTCGGGGAACTTGATGATCGACAGCGTGCAGGAGATCCCGACCCGCTCCTTGCTGCCAACATCGCATCTTCGGATAGACGCCTGGAAGAGCTTAATCATCGGAGGACTACCCGTTTGAATGAGCTCAAGAAAGAGGAGACCATGTCGCTTGGAAATATCCGGCATATTGGACGGGCTCTAGTCCTCCCCCATCCCGAGCGCGATTCTACTGAGCTCCGGCCAATGCGCCGGGACACGGAGATTGAAAAGATCGCTATTGAAGCATCTATTGCTTATGAAAAGGCACAGGGATACGAAGTAGAAAGCGTTGAACACCTCGATTGTGGATTTGATTTAAAGTCGCGGAAATACGATCCTGTTGATCGCTCAATAGTGGTGGATGTGCGGTTCATCGAGGTAAAAGGACGGGCCAGGGTCGATGATGTATTCCTCTCGAACAATGAATACGAGGCTGCAGTCCGACACAAAGATGATTATTGGCTTTATGCGGTGTACAACTGTGCGTCCACACCCGAGGTCCATCCCATCCGGAACCCGGCCCGTATGAACTGGCAACCGATTATTAAAGTGGTACATTACCAAGCAAAGAGGGAAGAAGTGCTCCGCACCTCCCAAGGAGAATAAGGAGGGCATCTCATGGCATCTGAAACACTCGCGTATCCCAAACGTCTGATCGAAGTAGACCTGCCGATCCGGAAGATCTCGGACCACGCCCGGCGTGAGAAGTCAATCCGTCATGGACACATTTCTACCCTGCACATCTGGTGGGCACGCCGCCCCCTCGCTGCTTGCAGGGCTGTACTCTGTGCAGCCCTCTGGCCGGATCCGGTCGATCCGCTTTGTCCCCCATCATTCATCTCGACTGCACAGGAGCAGATGGACCAGTTCTGGAATGCTATCGATACTGGGAACTATCATCTCGATGATCCCTTAGAAGTTCGAAGGGCACTCCTTGATTTTATTGGTGATTTTGCTGATTGGGACCACACTATTGATGAGAGATATCTCACAACCGCCCGGGCACTGACCGAGGCAGCCCACATTGCGCTGGGGGGAGAGCCGGGCACACGGCCACTTGTGGTCGATCCGTTTGCTGGAGGAGGATCAATTCCTCTCGAAGCGCTGCGAGTCGGTGCAGATGCCTTTGCCTCCGATTTGAATCCCGTTGCAGTCTTACTCAACAAGGTGGTGCTCGAATACATCCCCAAATACGGAAACAATCTTGCCGATGAAGTGAGGAAATGGGGGCAATGGGTGAAAGAGGAAGCAGAAAAAGAGCTCGCTGAATTCTATCCCAAAGACCCCGATGGTGCCACGCCGATTGCTTATCTCTGGGCAAGGACCATTACCTGCGAGAATCCTTCGTGTGGTGCGGAAGTGCCACTCATCCGGTCGTTATGGTTGGCGAAAAAGACTGGGCGAAGTGTAGCCTTGAAATTAACCCCAAATTCTGCAGAGAAAAAGGTGGACTTCGAGATTATTGAAAATCCAAATACGAGAGAGGTGAAGGAAGGAACGGTAGCAAGAGGTTCCGCAACCTGTCCGCTATGTGGTTATACGACCCCGGTAAAATCTGTCCGGGCTCAGCTCAAAAAAAGGTATGGGGGTGCGGCTGATGCTCGAATGTTCTGTGTGATAACAACCAGGGCGAATGTATTGGGGAAATTCTATCGAATACCATCACAACGGGACTTAGATGTTGTATTCGAAGCGTCTAAAGAACTTGAACGGAGAAAACGAGATTGGAAAGGAGAACCGGATATCGTTCCAAACGAACCCCTCCCTATAATGAGCGGTGTGTTTAATGCCCCATTATATGGTCACAATACGTGGGGCAGTCTATTCTGCCCTAGACAATTATTGACAATGGTTACTCTAGTTGGAATAATTAGAAAATTGAGAGAGAGTATTAATGAAAAATCTGATTTTAACACTGCAATTCTAACATGTTTGGCTTTTTCAGTTGATCGAACCGCGAATCAATTCACCGCACTATCTAAATGGCATAATGGAAGAGAAGTAGTTGATGGGGTTTTCTCTCGTCAAGCCATTCCAATGATTTGGGATTTTGGTGAAATATCTTTTATTAGTGGCGATGGTTCTTACCTAGATAATGCTTTAAATTGGATATTACTTAATTTTGAAAAAGGAAAATACTCATCTACTGATTCAATCTATCAAGCAGATGCATCAAACTTCATTTTACCTGATGATTCTACAGATGCCTTTGTAACTGATCCTCCATATTATAACGCTGTTCCTTATGCGGATTTATCTGATTTTTTTTACATTTGGTTAAAACGGATGCTAAAAGAAACTTATCCTCTTCTATTTTCTGGAGAGTTGTCCCCAAAAAAAGACGAAATCTGTGAAATGAAAGGTTGGGATCCAATTCGATATTCTAAAAAAGATAACAAATGGTTTGAAACCAAGATGCAAAAGGCAATGGACGAAGGTAGGAGAATTCTAAAACCTACTGGAATTGGAACCATTGTCTTTGCCCATAAATCCACATCTGGGTGGGAATCTCAATTACAAGCTATGATCCAAGCAGGTTGGACGATAACCGGTTCCTGGCCGGTTGATACTGAGTTAGAGAATAGAGTGCGAGCTATGAATTCCGCAGCACTCGTATCATCGATTCATTTAGTCTGTCGCCCCAGAGAAAGTCCCGAGGGCTCCCTCCGCACGGAAGACGTCGGTGACTGGAGCATAGTCCTCAAGGAGCTTCCACCCCGTATCCATGAGTGGATGGCCCGGCTTTCCTCCGAGAACGTCGTGGGGGCGGATGCCATCTTTGCTTGCCTTGGCCCGGCATTGGAGATCTATTCTCGCTATTCACGAGTGGAGAAGGTTTCCGGAGAGATAGTGAGTCTTGGTGAATATCTCGAACATGTCTGGGCGGTAGTCTCACGCGAAGCTCTCGCCACCATCTTCAAGGAAGCCGACACTGAAGGTTTCGAGGCCGATGCTAGGCTCACTGCCATCTGGCTTTGGACCATTTCGACCGGCAATGGCGAAAACGGGAACGGCGAAGGAACCAAGAGCATCGGTTACACCCTTGAATATGATACCGCCCGGAAACTCGCCCAGGGCCTCGGCGCTCACCCCGAGCAGATGCCTTCTATTGTGGAAGTAAAAGGAAGTGTCGCACGCCTCCTCCCAGTCAGAGAGCGGACCGAGTATCTCTTTGCAAAGACGGCACGAGCGACACCCCAGAAGGTGAAGGCAAAGGGGCACCAGCTCACCCTGGACGGAGATTCCATCGAAGGGACCTACATTGCCGAGAGCATAGCCGAACCGACTTCGCTGGACTTCGCTGGTAATACCATCCTCGACCGGATCCACTACAGCATGCTCCTCTTCGCTACCGGGAGAGGGGATGCTCTCGGCCGATTCCTCAAGGAAGACATCGGTAGGGAACCCCGGTTCGCAAAGCTCGCCCAGGCACTCTCGGCCCTTTATCCTGCTCATTCAGAAGAGAAACGCTGGGTCGACGGCGTGCTAGCCAGGAAGAAATCATTGGGTCTGTGAATGTTGAATGTTTAATAAATACCCAAAACGCCTGATTGAGGTTGACCTCCCGATTCGGAAGATTTCGGATCATGCCCGACAGGAGAAATCAATTCATCGTGGACATATTTCCACCCTGCATATCTGGTGGGCACGCCGCCCCCTCGCTGCTTGCAGGGCGGTACTATGTGCAGCCCTCTGGCCAGATCCAGCAGATCCCCTCTGTCCCCCCTCATTCGTCTCGACTGCTCGGGAGCAAATGGATACGTTCTGGAACACTATAGATTCTGCAACTTACAACCTTGAAGATACTGTTGAGATTAGAAGAGGCCTCATTGACTTCATCGCCAGTTTTTCTGATTGGGATAATTCCACAGATGAAAGATACCTCTCCACCGCACGGGAACTGACTGAGTCTGCACACATCGCCCTTGGTGGAGAGCCAGGTACCAGACCATTGGTAGTCGATCCGTTTGCTGGGGGAGGGGCAATACCCCTAGAGGCCTTACGGGTAGGAGGAGATGCATTTGCCTCTGATCTAAATCCCGTCGCTGTATTGCTCAATAAAGTAGTACTTGAATATATTCCAAAATATGGCAAGGGATTAACTAAAGAAGTGAAAAAATGGGGACAATGGGTTAAAGAAGAGACAGAGAAGGAACTTGCCGAATTTTACCCAAAAGATAATGATGGTTCTACTCCGATTGCTTATCTCTGGGCAAGAACAATAATCTGTGAGAATCCTTCTTGCGGTGCTGAAGTCCCACTCATTCGTTCACTGTGGTTATCTAAATTGAAAGGGCGAATGGTGGCTTTAAAGATGATACCAAATTCAACCATAAAAAGGGTAAATTTTGAAATTATTGAGAATCCAAAGGATGTTCAAGAAGGTACGGTAGCACGAGGCTCTGCAACTTGTCCATTGTGCGGTTATACTACTCCAGTAAAATCGGTCCGATCTCAATTGAGAAAACGAAATGGTGGTGCAGCAGACGCCAAACTGTTATGCATCGTCACGACAAAACCAAATGAAAAAGGCAGATTTTTTAAATTGCCTCATAATGAGGATTTTTTAGCGATACAGAAGGCAGCTGAAGAGTTAGAGCGAAGAAAACGCGAGTGGAAAGGTGAAATCAGTCTAGTTCCTAATGAACCTACACCTATGGGTGGGGGTAGTGGTGCAGGAAGAGCCCTGTCTCAAAGATATTATGGAATGGAAAAGTGGGGAGATTTATTTTCACCTCGACAGTTACTCGCTATGGTAACATTAGTAAAACAAATTAATTATGCTGGGGAAAAAGCCAAACATACATTGGATGCAGGTTTTTCTGATGCAATCCAAGTTTGTTTATCTCTTGCATTAGATAGACAAGCAGATCATGAAAATTCATTATGCGCTTGGAATCCTAGTGGTCCAAAACTTCAACATTTATTTTCTCGAGCCGCAATTCCAATCGTTTGGGACTTTGCAGAAGCACAACCATTTGGGGATTCTGTTGGAGACTGGTTGCATGCAATTGACAATATATTAATTGGATTAGAAAATGCTAGTTATAGTCAAACAATTGGGCAAACTGAAATTAAATCCGCAACATCAAATTCTCTCCCCGATGATTCAACAAATATTTTCTTCACCGATCCACCCTATTATGATGCAATACCATATTCAGATCTATCCGATTTCTTTTTTGTTTGGTTAAAACGCTCCCTTCCTTTATCAGTTAAGAAACCTTTTGCAAATGACGCAACACCAAAAGATGAAGAATGCATTGTTGATGAAATAAAAGGGAAAGATCCAATCTATTTTGAAAAAACACTACGAGAAGCGATGGGTGAAGGAAGAAGGATATTAATACCAACGGGAATTGGAATCGTTGTTTTCGCTCATAAATCGACTTCTGGTTGGGAGGCTATGCTTCAGTCTTTAATTCAATCTGGATGGATTGTGACCGGATCCTGGCCAATAGACACTGAATTGGCAACTCGTCTCCGAGGAATGAATTCCGCAGCTCTTGCTTCCTCAATCCATCTTGTTTGTCGCCCTCGAGAAAATCCCGATGGTTCACTCCGTAAAGAAGACGTCGGTGACTGGAGCACCGTCCTCAAGGAGCTCCCACCCCGAATCCGTGAGTGGATGGCCAGGCTTTCTTCAGAAAATGTCGTGGGAGCGGATGCTATCTTCGCCTGTCTCGGCCCAGCACTGGAGATCTATTCTCGCTACTCCCGAGTTGAAAAGGTCTCTGGTGAGATTGTCACCCTTGGTGAATACCTCGAGCATGTGTGGGCTGCAGTCTCCCGAGAGGCCTTGGCTACCATCTTCAAGGAGGCTGACACCGAGGGGTTCGAGGCTGACGCTCGGCTCACCGCCATCTGGCTATGGACTGTCTCTACCGGGACGGGCGAAAATGGAAATGGGAATGGTGAAGGGACCAAGAGCACAGGATACGCCCTTGAATATGATACCGCCCGGAAAATTGCCCAAGGCCTTGGGGCTCACCCTGAACAGATGCCGTCCATTGTCGAGGTGAAAGGGAGCGTTGCCCGGCTCCTCCCAGTTAGGGAGAGGACTGATTATCTCTTTGCAAAGACGGCACGAGCGACACCCCAGAAGGTGACGGCCAAGGGACGCCAGCTCACCCTGGAAGGAGATTCTATCGAAGGGACCTACATTGCCGACAGCATTGCCGAACCGACTTCGCTGGACTTCGCCGGGAATACTATCCTCGACCGGGTCCACTACAGCATGCTCCTCTTCGCCACCGGGAGAGGAGATGCCCTCGGCCGGTTCCTTAAGGAAGACATTGGTCGGGAACCCAGATTCGGAAAACTCGCCCAGGCACTCTCTGCCCTGTATCCTGCTCATTCAGAAGAGAAACGCTGGGTGGATGGAGTGCTGGCAAGGAAGAAATCATTGGGATTGTGATCAAGAAGAAATGCGGAGAAAGCGGAATAACAATGTCAAAAGATCGCAATAGAAATAAATTAATGGGGAATTAACATGGCAGTCAAACCTTGGCATAAGGTGGTCGACCCTCGTGAAGATTTAAGAGAAGGGAGACCACAGGATGCATCAGAATTTGCGGTACATCTGGATAAAGTGAGAGAGGGGATTGCCCCTCGGGATTATCAGGACCCTCGGCGTTTCTTCGAACGGACGTATCTTACTCAAACACTCAAGGAATTTTCATCAGATGTCATCGCCCGGCTTTCTGGCCGGACTGTTGAGACGAATGCAGTCTTCAATCTCACCACCCAGTTTGGTGGGGGGAAGACCCACGCCTTAACCCTGGTGTATCACCTGGCAAGGGCAGGACAGAAAGCTTACAGCTGGCCGGGAGTCATGGAGATTGTCAGCAGTGCAGGGGTGTCCACTATCCCCGAAGCTGCCATTGCGATATTTGTCGGGACAGAATTCGACTCGCTTACAGGCCGTGGAGGGAGCGATGGGACTCCGCTCCGAAAGACACCCTGGGGGGAGATCGCGTTTCAGCTGGGCGGCAAAGAAGCATTCGAGATAGTCCGACAGCACGATGAACGGATGATCGCTCCCGGAGGAGATGTCATCCGGTCCTTCCTCCCCAAGGACCAGCCAAGCCTCATCCTGATGGATGAGATCATCAATTACACGGCCAGGTCACGGAAACTGCGGAACGGGATGGCTGAACAACTCCACACCTTTATTCACAACCTCTCCGAGACTGCCCGGAGCCACAGCGGTGTGGTATTAGCTATCTCTGTCCCTGCTTCCGAATTGGAGATGACGACAGAGGACCAGGGAGACTATCTTCGGATTGAAAAGCTCCTCGAACGGGTTGGTAAAGCTTACATAATGTCGGCTAAGGAAGAAACCGCGGAAATCATTCGTCGCCGGCTTTTTGACTGGGAGGGGCTACCAAAGGAAGCAAAACCCACCATCGCTGAGTATGCCGATTGGGTCCGGGAGAATCGCAACCTGGTCCCAACATGGTTCCCAATCGACCAGGCATATCAGGCCTTCGAGGCCACCTATCCATTTCATCCAATGACCTTAAGCATCTTTGAGAGGAAATGGCAGACGCTTCCTTCATTCCAACAGACCAGGGGCGTCCTAAAACTCCTTGCTCTCTGGATCTCATCCATCTATCCAAAGAACCAAAAGAAGGGTTCTAAAGCACCATCCCTGATTACCATCGGGTCCGCTCCTCTCGACGACCCACTCTTCCGTGCAGCAGTTCTCAAACAGATCGGTGAAGGCCGTTATGAAGGTGTAATTACCACTGACATCTGCGGCAGTAATGATTCACATGCTTCCCGTCTCGATGAGGAGGCATCAGAACCATTCAAATCATTCGGCCTTCACCAGGCGACTGCTACAACTATTTTCTTTGAATCCATTAGTGGGGGTGAGATGTCAACTGACGCTACTCTTGCTGAGATACGACTAGCTATGGGAGGTCCTACCTTCGATATTGTTCACTTAGACACAGTCCTCGAAGCACTCGCCCCTCCCACCGGGACTTGTTTCTTCCTTTACCCTGGGAACAACACCTACCATTTCGGCTTAAAAGCTGGTTTAATAAAAATTCATGCAGATCGGAAAGCGATTATCGACAGGAATGATATCCACGACCTGGTCAAGGATAACATTAAAAAAGTATTCGATCAGACGCCGGCGCTGGAACGTGTCTACTTCGCTCTGAAGAGTAGCGACCTAATGGATAAACCTGCGCTTACTCTCGCTGTGATATCGCCGAACAAGGAGGCAGGTCAAGAGTCAACAAAAAAGACACTCCTTGACTTCACTAAATATCACGGAGAGTCTGGCCGAACCTATAAGAGCGCTATCATCTGGTCACTCTCGTCTGATTCGACCAGTCTCTACGAAAGTGCCCGGGACCATCTGGCCTGGGCAGAGATCAATAAGGATGCAGAACGACTCAACCTCGATGACGAACAGAAAAAGCAGGTCCGCCAATATATCGACTCGTCCCGACGCTTGATTAAAGAACGCGTGTGGGAGGCCTATTCCATCGTCGGCCTCTATGCTGATTCAGATACCATCGAATATGTTGACCTGGGAAGGATAACCTCAAGTGCTTCTGAATCACTCTCCCGGTTGATTGCGAGCCGTCTCATACAACTCGAAAAGCTGACTGAGAGTGTCGGCCCAAGTTTTCTCGTGCGGAACTGGACTAAAGTATCAGATACCTGGAGCTCCCGGCAACTCCGCGACGCATTTTATGCCTTACCCCAATTTCCTCGTGTAAGCAATCAGGAAGTAATCAAAAAAGCTATTCAAAGAGGAGTCGCAGATGGAAATTTTGGCTACGGCGGGATTGATCCATATGAAGGATTCAATCCGTTCTTTTACAAGGAACCAATCAGTTCTTTGCAGGTTGAATTCTCCGATGATCTTGTCTTGATACCGAAGGATCTTGCCGAACAGGAACTTCAAAGGAGATCTATCGATTCTACCGTTGTTTCCCTCGTTATTGATTCTGATATGCGGGACCTCCTCTACGGCGAGCAGGGCCGGTTCTCTGCGAAAGCATTCAATAAGGACGGCGAACAAATTCCCGGGAAAAGAATAAAATGGAGTGCCACAGGGGGGCAGATCAGTTCGGTTGGGGAATATCTTGCAGGGAACACCGAAGGAACATTTGAGATTGTTGCTGAATGCGATGGCCTGGTTACCCGGGGAAAAGTGGTCATACGGGCATCCGCAAAAGAAGAGGGTGGCCGGGGCCCGGGGCCTGGTCCTCAACCAACTCATATCACCTCTCTCTGTTGGAAAGGCACTGTAGATCCGTTCAAGTGGATGAATATCTACAAACGAATTCTGATGAAAGTTCAGAACTCCGGTTCACTTGGTGTGACTCTTGAAATTAATCTGAAAAATGAAGAGGGTATTTCCAAGGAGAAAATCGATGAAGTGAAAATCGCCCTAAAAGAGCTTGGGATGGATGACGAGCTCACCCTGAACTCCTCCCAATTTACCTACTCTCACAATGACTGAAATCATTTCTATTTTTATCCATTTTTTATAAATCTCTGTAAATTCATCAGTTGTTTCGATCGCGAAAAAAGGGGTACGTCTATGTCTGTTCTGGCTATGACTATTCTCCAGTATTTCTTAAAAGATGACTTAATTCGCGGTTTAATTCTTTTTTCCATTTATTTTTTCCATCTAATCTAATTACTACTACACCTTGGCAGTCCGAAAATGGTTCGACATCATCCTCTAATAAAATTGCGACCGATTGTCTTCCTTTCAAACCAATAAAAAGACCCAACTCAAATATAACATTTTGTCGGGTACGTGGCTTCAATTCATCAAGAATCTGAACTGCCATTTTTAATTTATCGAATTTTTCCCTACCGGCAGGGGACTCATCCAATAAAATTGTTCCTCCATGTAATGGTATGGTATCTAAAATCCATTTGATACTCCCATGAATTTTTGGTTTATTTTTCTGAAGAGAATTATTAAAATACCCCCCTAAATCATCCTTTGTTAGAATTGCAATGGCAAAAATGCAGTCTTTGGAGAGATCAAGTACTTTTTCAATTATCGTACGGCCTTGATTTCGCTCGAATTCTGCAATTTTCGGATCGAAATCTAAGGACACAAGATACTTGTAGACTTTCTGTCTAATTTTGTGATTGCTACCATGAATTATGAAAATTCTTTTATTGTGATCCAAACCAATCCCTCTTTTAATTTCCATTTGTTAATTTGATCAGAGTTGAAATTTTCACCATAATATACTAAAAAGTAAACGAATGGGATAATTGACGATCAGTCTATTATTATTTACATAATAACAGGTTTACATGCGCAGGAAAAAAGAACCAGACGGAAGTTTTATAAAAAAAACAATAGTCCGGCGCATTCTTGATAAAACTGATGGGATTAATGAGTCGGATCTTCGATCTCATTTAGTTGACCAATTAGGAATCCACCCAAGTTATTTCAAAGAATATCTTCAGGAATTAGAGGCTAAAAATATAATCCGGAAGGATGCAGTAGTAGGGCGCCGTTTGATTAAATGGCAGTTATCCTTTGATAATAATGAGGTTGTTGCTAGATATTTAATACAAGAATTCTCTTCCTTGAGCCACATTGATGGGGAATCTAAATTAGTTGCCCTTGATGTCTTTAATGCAAGGGCAACTCAATATTTTCTTAAAAATAACGACTGGACCCCATTGATAGAGAAATATATTATTAAAAGGCATCCGACATTTGGTCCAAATCCTCCCTCCAGTGTTGAATTACCTTGGTTTTTTCTACCTTGGTTTTTGGAGATGATTTTTCAACCCGCGGTTGCCATTTCACCGTCGTTGTTCTGTGAGCTACATGAGGACCAAGAATACATTTCAGTCCCAAAGAATTTATTATACAAAATGGAAAATTATTTTAAACCACCTTCTAAAATATGGCAAGAACCGCAAAAATTATTCTATTTTTCTTTTTTACTATCTTTTTTTATTCTCGATATTTCCCAATATCCCGATATCAAATTTAAAACATCTGAGTTTTTCGATGAATTAATAAAAAGAAATGTAATTGAGCCATTTGATTTTGATCTTTTCTACCATGATGTTGAACGACGAGAATTTTTTTATGAATTAATTTTTTGAAAAAATTGCTAATATTTTATAATTCCTTCCAATGGGATGATCTAGGTGTGGTTATTTTTTAAAAAATACACATTGCACCCTCTCTCCCGCTCCGCTCAGCGGCTGCCCAGTGGCCGGCACCGCGTGCCGCCCGGCTCGACCCTCCGGGCACTCACCCGGGGAAAGAGCATGAGGGAGAGTTCTATCTAACAGCGACGAGCAGTCCGTCTCAACGGTCTGCGAGGAGCGGGACAGGGCAGCCGGTGATGAGGAGCCTGCGATGAAATCATGGGCGTCGACCTCTCATCAACACAGTAAAAAGCAGGGAGACGGTGCGGAGCACGGTCGACCGTCAACAATCCCCAGGCAACCGGGGACCAGCTCCGCGATGGCCGCTACCGAACGCAGTGAGGGCGTCGCCGGAGCGGAGCGATACCAGGTCCCAGGACCACCTGCCGAAGGCTGAGCCCTCGCAGCGAGCGGTAGCGAGCAGTGGGCGAGGCCGGAGGCCCGCTCCGTCGGTGAACTTCACTTTCACACCGCACACGGGAGCCCTATATCTCCTTTGGTATCCTTTCATATATTGGTGAAAACCACCGATGTATCAAAGCACAACCTTAGAACACAGAGGAGCAGCCCGGGAATACGAGGGCACGCTCCGTATCGACATCAAGACCATGCAGGCTGTCATCGGACGATCCGGAGTGGGACAGCTCATGTCCCGCTGGCCTGCGGAGATCTACGACATCAGCGACGTGATGAGGACCGGGGGCGAGCCCGAGGCAATCGGGAAGGCATGGATCACCCGGTCCGGCCGGGCTGTGATGTACACGATCAAAGGCACCCGATACCTCTCCCCCCTCGCCCAGGTGCAGGGAGTCCTGCAAGGCAGCCGGAAATATGCCAATGTCTCCATTATGAGAGAACTGCCTGGTAGCATCCCTCACTCCCTTTCCTCTCAAAAGGCCGCCGAGGTGTCCGCATGATCACTCACCAGAGCGTCTATGATGTGATCCCGATCAACGACCTGCAGCGGATCAGCTCCTACCAGGAAAGAGCAGTAGAACTCGAGCACAAGGCCACCGTGATGATGGCAGATGCCCAGGACCTCCGGGTAAAGGCCGATGACATTATCGAGAGCTACCGGTACCGGATAAAGAAATACGGCTGGAAGGCCTGCCGTCTGGAGGCCGAACGGCAAAATGCCTATTCCTGGTATCATGACCCACTCCCGGGGCAGGGAGCGAGGGTATGAAAATCACCATGGCCAGCGGGGAGGTGTTCACCCTTCCCGGCTGCCTTGCCCGGTTCGGTGTCGGGTTCGGAATTCTTGGGAGCGGGTATGAGCTAACCCATGAGATTAAACGGGGCAGACTCCTCCGTGTTTCTGGTCCTGCCGGGTGTAAACGGGAGAGCCTGGGGATCATCGAACGGATCGAGGTGTGATAATGGGCACCTGGCAGCAGCGGCAGGATGCCCTCTCTCAGATGGGACTCAAGCACCCAAGGGAAAGGGATCTCTCTTTCCCTACTATCTCGGCATGGGTTCGTGATCATTGCGATGGCAAACGATCCCTTTGTCTTTGCGGGCGGGACATGCGGTGCGAGGAGGTCCGTGGATATCCTCATATTGCTGGATGGTGGACCCCTTCCGGCAAGATGTGGCTATATATCCACTGTCCGACCTGCGGCTATGATGTGGCGCTCTGGAAGATCGGGGTTGACCGGGACCAGGACTTCCGGAGCTTAGCAAGACGGGAGTTTACCGAGAGCGAGCTCTGCGATCTTGCATGGGCAGCGCCGGACCCGGAAAAGATTCGTATAATCTCTGCAAGGGGGCGATTGCGATGACAGAAGGAGAAACTCTCTCCTCCCTGTTCGGCGAGGTTATCCATCAATACAGCCGGTCGGATGCCCTCCGGGATGGCGTGCTCGTAGAACTCCCTGCTGATCTCTGCAGGGAAGCCGGGGTTCGTGTCCCTGTTGCAGTAACCTCCGAGGTCTGGCACCTCATCGATCCCGGGAACCTGGACCAGATGCCGGGGCAGAGTATCACCGGCAGGGTCTGGGATCTCCTCTGGACCTTCTCGAATGCTGCCCGGTCCTCCAGCGGCAGGCACCGGTCGACTGTGGCGTATCGCTGCATGTTCCTCACTTGCCGGGAAGCCATGGGAGGGACCGAGATCACCGAGTACAAAACCGTGACCCTGCGGGCGGTCTGTGGACCCGGAGACCGGGGTGAACCGGTGATCACTATTATGCTCCCCTGGGAAGACTGATCAAATGTATGTGGCGATCCCGGGAAGCGCAACTATGACCCCCACTCCCGTTTTTTACACGACAGAAGAGATTGCGGACCTCTTGAAGGTGAGCGCGAAAACCGTGCGTGAGATGATCAAATCGAAACGCCTGCAAGCGGTCCGGGTGGGGCAGGAATACCGGATCACGGATGAACAGATTCGCCAGTATATCGAAGAAAACAAGACGTGACCGGGGATCCCGGCACCAAACCACCGATGTATCAGAAAGGAGCTGATGCCGGCCGGCCCGGTCGTTCATTGGTGGGGTGCCCTGGCACATCATCTTTTCTGGCGGACCCTGAAATTGGAGCGAGCCTCCGGCCTCGCCCACTGCTCGCTTCCGCTCGCTGCGAGGGCTCGGTCTGCGGCGGGTTTGCCGGGGCCCTGGTATCGCTCCGCTCCGGCGACGCCCTCACTGCGTTCGGTGGCGGCCTCCACTCCGCTGGTTCTCTGTTCTCTGTGTACTGTTGACGGTCGACCGTGCTCCGCACCGTCTCCCTGATCTCTCTTCCAGGACTGGTGGGATAGTGACGCCCGTGATTTCGTCGCAGGCTCCTCATCACCGGCTGCCCGGACCCGCTCCTCGCGGACCGTTTCACGGACCGCTCGTCGCTGTTTGTTGAAGAACGCCTATCATGCTTTTTCCCCGGTGAGTGCCCGTAGGGTCGAGCCGGGCGGCACGCGGTGCCGGCCACTGAGCAGCCCGCTAAGCGGAGCGGGAGAGCGGGTGTAGGCTCCAACATTGGAGAATTGGCCACAGGAAGAGATTTGCGAATGGAAAGATGAATATCAATGATATCGAATGATTCTGCTCCTAAGCCAAAGAACGCCTATTGCGATAACATAGTGTTGATGTGTAGAAATTTCCAATCTATTCGAAAGGGTTGGAATTCCGATATAATATACAAAGATTCACGGCTTTTAAGTCAAACCCCAACTAAATAGTACCCCCCATTAAAGGTAAAGTTAAAGCAACCATCTTTTCAACGGAATGGGTTGTATAGCGACGCAATCACTTCATGTGTGTCAGATATCCTCTGCTGATAGTGGATCTTAGATTACATTTAATTAAGGACGGGACAAAAATTGAATTCAAATAGAAAGAAATAAGAATAAATTTTATCACTATATAAAATGAGTAATATGGAATCAAAAGAAAATAAAATTACAATTACGGTACTGGATCCTAGTGGATCTAGTGAAAAAAAAGTCACAGTCGGCCCGGACGCAAAAATAAGTAATATAATTAAACAAGTAGTTAGTAATTTTAAATTACCTAACGATCAAAGCTATGATGCAATTTTAAAAAGAACAAATACAAATCTAACTCCTGATATGACGATTGGAAAAAGTGGTATCAAGGACGGGGATGTTATACGTCTAAGAACCACTCAAGAAGGTGGATTTTGTGGATCCAAGACAAGCAAGACTTCAAAAAGAATATCAAGATTTAGTTGAGTTAAGAAATCAATGTGATGGCATTTTTGAATTTTATTACAATAAGAGTAATTCCTCTTATTATGTGACCATAAATAAATTAA